>Ga0180007_10000800_pt1 | contig 47999 bp, 34 predicted proteins | sample MM_PC_MetaG_FD_121122 | JGI IMG/M metagenome (GOLD analysis project Ga0180007, IMG submission 121122) | Groundwater microbial communities from the Aspo Hard Rock Laboratory (HRL) deep subsurface site, Sweden - MM_PC_MetaG | ecosystem: Environmental > Aquatic > Deep subsurface > Groundwater... | reverse complement strand
GCGCAATTCAGGGTGAAGGCTATAAGTCTTTAGATGAAGGCCAGGCAGTACAGTTTGAAGTCCAAGACGGTCCGAAGGGTAAACAAGCATCAAATGTTGTAAGATTATAATCTTGCATAAAAAATGGCCCGGTTATAATTTATTACCGGGCCATTTTATATTTACCGAAACAGAAGACAAAGAGGTTATTCCCGTAATACATAAATAGAAAGTCTTACCTTATATCTCTTCTTTTATATAAAGCTATTATATATACCGATAAACAATACTATTACTTAAAATAACCAAAACATTTCTAAATTTTCGGATTTCATTTGAAACCCGGGATTGATTTGTTTACTATATACATAAAAGGAATAATAGAAAAATATGCCGAATGAAAAGCGTCGAAAAGATGTGAGAAATGTTGCGATTATTGCCCATGTTGATCATGGGAAAACCACGCTGGTAGATACGTTGCTGAAATATACCGGAGCGCATGATTTTAAGCCCGGAGAAGTAACAATAATGGATTCTAATCCCCTGGAAAGAGAAAGAGGGATTACAATTGTTTCGAAAAACGCTTCTTTGCAGTATAAAGGAGTCCAGATTAATATTGTGGACACTCCCGGCCATGCGGATTTCGGCAGTGAAGTAGAGCGGATTTTAAAAATGGTAGACGGCGTACTTTTACTTGTTGATGCTTTTGACGGGCCAATGCCGCAGACAAAATTTGTATTAAAAAAATCATTAGAATTGCATCTTAAGCCAATATTGGTTATTAATAAAATGGATCGTCAGGGAGCAAGACCTAATGAAGTAGCGGATATGACTTTTGATCTTTTTTGTGAATTAAACGCGACTGATGAGCAGCTGGATTTTCCGATTGTTTATGCTTCCGGTAAGGATGGATATGCGATTATAGATCTGGATGATCCGCGAGAATCAATGAAACCGATTTTAGATACGATTTTACACCGCGTTTTGCCGCCGATTGCTAATCCGGATCTGCCTTTGCAGATGCTGGTGACCATGCTTGATTATGATTCATATGTCGGAAGAATTGCTATTGGCCGGGTTTCTCATGGAGAAGTATCAGTTGGACAGCAGGTTGCTTGTGTGAAAAGAAATGGTGAAATCACTAAAGGTAAAGTAACTAAAATAATGAAGTATAAAGGGTTGATGCGGGTCGAGGCGCCAATGGCTCAGGCGGGTGATATTATTTCTATTGCCGGAATTGAGGGTGTGGAAGTTGGGGAAACAATTGCTTCAGCTACTGATCCTAAGGGCTTGCCGACAATTAAGATTGATGAACCGACAATTTCCATGAATTTTTCGCATAATACTAGTCCTTTGTCTGGTAAAGATGGGGGAAGATTTCTAACCTCACGCCATATTCGGGAGAGATTAACCCATGAAGCAATGATCAATGTGGGAATTAAAGTCGAGGAAGTTGCTAATTCAGAAAGATTTAAAGTTTCCGGTAGAGGGGAATTGCATTTGGCGATTTTAATTGAAACTATGCGCCGCGAAGGCTATGAATTGGAAGTATCTCGGCCTCAGGTAATTATCAAGAAAATGGGTTCCCAGATCCTTGAGCCAGTTGAGCAATTGGTTATTGAAGTTGCTCAGGAATATCAAGGTTCAATTATGCAGGCTTTGGGAGAACGTAAGGCAGAAATGGTTAATTTAAGCATAACTTCCAGCGGCGGTAGCAGAATGGATTATGTAATCGCATCTCGGGCATTGATCGGGTTTCGCAGTGAATTTTTACGGATGACCCGCGGCAGTGGAATCATGTATCAAAACTTTTTTGAATATCAAACATATAAAGGTGATATGCCTGAGCGCCAGAGCGGAGTATTGATTTCCCAGGCAGCTGGTGCGGCAGTGAGCTATGCATTATATAATTTTCAGGCCAGAGGCGAGATTTTTGTTAATCCGGGTGATGCTTTATATGAAGGGATGATTATCGGAGTAAATAATAAAGGAGCGGATCTGGTGGTTAATCCGCTTAAAGGAAAAAAATTAACTAATATGCGGGCTTCTGGTTCTGATGACGCGATTGATCTTATTCCGCCGCGTCCGATTACTTTAGAATTCGCGCTTGAATTTATACAGGATGATGAACTCGTGGAAATAACTCCTCAACATATTCGATTGAGAAAGTTGAGTTTAACCGAAGTTGACCGTAAAAGAACAGGAAAAAAACAAAAATCCGAAGGATTTTAATATTGCAATAAAAAATAAGAAAGTTGGTTGTAAAATGGATACATTTAAAAGTTTAGGTTTATCGGAAGATGTGTTAAAAGTTTTGGAAGCAAAAGGGTTTGAAACTCCGACCCCGATACAGAAAAAAACTATTCCGGCAATACTTAATGGAGAAAAAGATATTGTGGGTCAGGCTCATACCGGCACAGGCAAAACAGCAGCCTTTGGTTTGCCGATAATGGAACAATTGAAAGAAGGCGTTAACGCGGTTCAAGTTTTAGTGCTTACCCCTACCCGGGAATTAGCGATTCAGGTCGCGGAAGAAATCCAGTCTTTAAAAGGTAAAAAAAGATTAAGCGTAGTTCCTGTATATGGCGGACAAGCAATATCTTTACAGCTGAGAAGTTTAAAAAAAGGTGTGGATATTGTTGTGGGAACTCCTGGTAGAATTATTGATCATATAAATCGCCGCACTTTAAAGTTGGGAGAGATTTCTTTTTTAGTGCTTGATGAAGCTGATGAAATGTTGAACATGGGTTTTTTAGATGATGTAAAAGAGATAATGGAAAAAACTCCAGAATCCAAGCGAACTTTGCTTTTTTCGGCAACAATGCCGGCGCCCATACTCCAGATCGCTAAAAAATATATGCATGATTATGAGCTAATAAAAGTTACTTCTAACCAGCTTACAGTCAGCAATACTGATCAGATATATTTTGAAGTTTCTGAAGCGGATAAATTTGAAGCATTGAGCAGAATCATTGATATCGAAGAAGATTTTTATGGGCTGGTTTTTTGCCGGACAAAAAGAGACACGGATAATGTATCTCGGCATTTAGGTGAGCGCGGTTATGATGTTGATGCTTTGCATGGTGATATCTCCCAAGCACAGCGCGAGCAAATATTAAATAAATTTAAACGCAAAGCAATTAATGTTTTAGTTGCCACTGATGTCGCGGCACGGGGAATTGATGTCCAGGATCTGACACATGTTATTAATTATGCTTTGCCGAATGATCCGCAGGCATATGTTCACAGAATTGGCAGAACTGGTAGAGCCGGTAAGCAGGGAATCGCGATAACTTTTATTACGCCTGCTGAGTATCGAAGATTACAGTATATAAAACAAGCCGCCAAAACTGATATCAGAAAAGCGGAATTGCCTAAAGTAAAAGATGTGATCCAGACAAAAAAACGCAGAATTAAAAATAGCGTTAGTGAGATTATTAAAACAGATTTGCAGCCAGCTTATCTTGAACTGGCTAATGAGCTTTTATCCGACCATTCTCCAGAACAGGCAATAGCCGCACTTTTGCAGAATTCTTTTGCCGGAGAACTTGATGCGAAAAATTATGCGGATATCGATCGTTCGGGAGTTGATCGCAAAGGTAAAACCCGTTTATTTGTCACTCAAGGTAAAGTTGACGGATTATCATCGAATAAACTGATTGATATTTTAAAAGAAAAATGTAAAATTAAATCAACCCAAATTCAGGATGTTCAGATTTTAGATAAGTTTTCTTTTATTACCCTGGCTTTTCATGATGCGGAAAAAGTATTGGCACTTTTTAATGCCAGAAAGTCTGGGACAGGATTATTTATTACTAAGGCCAAAATGGATGAAAAAGGCCGGGGCCATGGTTCACAGGGAAATCGTAATCGATCTAGTAGAAGTGACAGACCTGGTGGAAGCGGCAGGCCGGGCAGAAGTGATAGGCCTAGTAGCAGTGACAGATCGGGCAGAAGTGACCGACCGGTGCGAACTGATCGCAGCAATAGCAGCTCTCGCGGTTCGAAAGATAAAAAGAGTTATGCGGGTGATCACAAGAAACGCACTAGAGGCTAATTTTGGATTAAGCGAGCTGACTTAAAACTCTTTCAATTTGTTTTTTGTGATGCTCAATAATATCTTCCGGGGTTCCCCAGGAAGCAGAAATTGCGGCCAGTCTTTCAATGACTTTTATCAGAGTTTCTTTGGTGGGCTGGTCAAAATCACCGTTTATCTGTTGAAACGTGAGTTTGACAACTGAGGTGATTCTTTGTAATATATCAGAATCATCGGAAGCTTTGCCGAATTTTTGTTTGGCCCGTTTAAATGTTTCTTTTTGTGCTTCAAAAAAACATTTAATAATCAAATCTCTCGCTTTTTGCGGGCTTAAATCTTTTAAATCTTCGCTTTGTAAATACCATCTTCCATGATCAGTCATTTGGTTCCTCCCTAAACAATAAAATTAATAAGAGTGCTAAAGCTTATTTATAAGCAGGCAAATTGCTTATTAGGATATCATTATCTAATTCACTGCCAGTGCTGCAGATGGCTTTTATTACCAGCTTGTCGCTGTTTTCATGTTTTGGCATTGAAAAACGAGCCCTTACAATGCTGGGATGATTTTGGTAATTAAAAGTTTGCGAATCAACAATTTCACCATTTATTTCAAGATCAATTTCCTTGATAAAATGAGTGCGGTCTTTTTCATGTCTATCTGTCGATATACGGTGAAAGACAATTACAACGATTTCATTCTTTGCTTTATCATCCTCAGCTGTGACGCTTGATGGTGGATGAGCAAAGGCAGGTGTTGCAAACATGAAAAATAATAATAAATAAAGTATTAGCCTATTCATAAATAACTCCCTTTCTAATCGCTTAAAATCTAATCTCTATATAATTATACTTCTTTCCTTTAAAAAAACATAATAATTTTTATGGAATCAAAGCAAAAGATGTGCTTATAATATAACAATGATTTTTTTAGGTAAATAATTAAGACGTATTGATTTGATGGTTCATGAATAAAAAGGAGTGGGTAATGAGTTTAATCCATGTAAATAAACAAAAATGCAAGGCGGATGGAATCTGCACAAAAGTTTGTCCGATTGAAATATTAAAGATGGATGATGCGCAAGGTGTTCCCGTGGCAATAGAAAATGCGGAAGAAATGTGTATTAATTGCGGTCATTGTGTTTCGGTCTGTCCGCACGGAGCTTTATCGCTGGTTAAAATGCCGGTTAAGGATTTAACTGAATTGCCGGCTGATTGGAGAATCCAACCGGATAAGCTAATAACATTCTTAAAAGGCCGCAGGTCAATTCGTCAGTATAAAAATAAGGAAGTTCCCAAAGAAAACATTGAGAAATTAATTGATATTGCTCGCTACGCGCCGACAGGTTTAAATAAACAGCCAGTACGCTGGACAGTTGTCTATGCTAAAGATCATACGCATAAACTAGTGGAACTTGTTGTGGCCTGGATGCAGAAGTTGATAGATTTAAAATCTCCGATGGCTGAATCTTTGCGTATGGATTTAACTGTTGATATGTGGCGGCAAGGCAAGGATCGGATCTGCCGCGGCGCCCCGCATGTGATTTTAGGCCATGGTTTAAAAGAAGATATGATTGCTCCTCAGTCCACAACTATTGCTTTTACTTATCTGGAACTTGCGGCTGTGTCCATGGGGCTTGGACCTTGTTGGGCGGGATATGTTAATATGGCAATAAATTCTTCAGAAGAAGTGCGTAAGTTTTTAGGTTTATCTGCAAGAAGTGCTTGTTTTGGGGCAATGCTGCTTGGCTTTTCTAAGTATGAATATAAAAGAATTCCCTTGCGGAATAATCCAAAGATAAAATGGCGCTAAAAATTAAGGGATAAGTGGATTTACATTATTTAGAAAAAGATGTATAATTAAATACGCTTACACAAACCAACTAGGAGGTTTTGGTGATTAAAAGTATGTCAATCGGGCATGAGGTATCTGTTGTAGTTATAAATGAGGTCGGCGCATTAGCTAAGGTTACATCATTTTTAGTAAATCATGGGATTAATGTGGATGCAGTAGCTGGTTATTCTAATCATATTGGAGACCAGGCGGGGTTAATGTTCATCACTGACGATAATGTCTCAGCGATAAATGAATTAACGCGAAATGGTTATGAAGATGTGAGAGAAAATGAAGTAATAATTGTTGAGTTAGAAAATACACCTGGAGCATTGAAGAATATTTCCGAAAGACTTACCCAAAAGGATATAAATATAGCGTATATTTACTGCACTACTTGCATGCAAGGCTGCCCTGCAAAAATAATTCTTTCTACATCCGACAATGAACGGGCTTTTGAATTGCTTAAAAGCTAAGATAATTAGAAAGCATGAAAAGCATGCTTGGCTGATGGCTGATAGCTTATAGCCAAAGCACAAAGCAGAGAACAGAAAAAAGAGGGTAATAGGATTTAGAAATTTGTTGTTGTTCTGGTGACATTTGCACGCGATACCAGGATGTAATACAAAAGGGGGCAGGAATATGAAAAAAAATTTAATAATAGCCTTTGGAATAATAATATTGTTAAGTTCTAATTTATTTGCGCAAGAAGAAGGTAAGTCTGCTGCTGGCGCTTTGAATAAAAAACAGAAAAATAAAGAATGGAATCAAGATTTTCAAGCCAGAAGGCTAGAAGCTCTAGAAGAATATCAAGACCAGGGGCTTTCCCCTGAAGAAATTAGACAAAAAATGTCAGAATTTAGGAAAGAAAGCAAAGAGTATGGTATGGAAATCCGCGCAAAAAGACGAGATTTTATTAATGAACGTATGGATGAAAACTATGATGGAGGTATTGATCAGGCGGAAATATACAAATCTCGAGAGGATAGCCAGGAGCTCAGAGAAAGCAGGCTGGTGGACATCGAAGACAGGCAAGAGCGCTGGCGAGAGATAAAAGAGCCTCGTGAAGGTAAGCGGGGTAATTGGAATCATAATAGAAGGTAGGGTGAAGGTTATCAGTTGGACATTGCAGATAATTAAGTATAAAAGAAATATGACCTGCAGTCTAATAAGCTGCAGGTTTTTTTATAAATCATTTTGATTTGTAAAGCAGGTAAAGTATAATAAAGGTCTAAGTTTATAGTTTTGTAATATCTTTCCGGAAAAATAAATCATAGGTAAAAAGAAGATTTTTATGGACAATCTTAATAAACATGCCGATGTGCAAGCGGATAATGTTGTGATCAGTCACGCTGCGGGTTCTCCTAACCTGAAAAATCCCTTATTGCAAAAATTACCCCTTAATTTTAGGGGGGAAACGGGATTAGGTAAATGCGCAGTTCAGGTTGTGGAGTCAATTTCGCTGCAAAACACTATAGACGAAATCCTTGTTTTTGCTAGAAATAATCAAGCAACAGATATTCACATATCGGTAAATAATCAAATATTTTTTAGAAAATACGGGGCTTTGATTGCTCAGACAGAGCAGATATTAAAAAATCAAGATGTGAGTAAATTTATAGAAAGCATGCTTTCTGAACAGCAATTAGAAGAGTTTTATAATTATGGCGATCTTGAATTAATTTATGTTATATCCGGTTCTGGTAGATATCGAGTTACTATAGGAAAAAAAACTCCTGGCTGGGATATGACCATTCGTTTAATTCCTATGCGGCTTTTTTCTTTTGATGAATCCGGAATGCCTGAATCGTGCCGCGAATTGACTAGATGGTCTCAGGGGATGGTATTAGTTACAGGCCCAATCGGTTGCGGTAAAACAACAACATTATCAGTTCTAACGGAATTAATCAATCAAACTCGCACAGAGCATATTATTACTATTGAAAATCCGATTGAAGTTGTTTTTCAGCCCCAAAAATGTCAAATTACTCAAAGAGAAATCAATAAACATACTCTTTCGCAAGATAATGCTTTGCGCGCGGCGCTCAGACAAGATCCGGATATTCTGATTGTTAGCGAGCTTAGAGATAATGAAAGTATTCATCTGGCGGCTACTGCTGCTGAAACAGGTCATTTAGTTTTAGGGACAATGAATACTAATGACGCAGCGCAAACAATATTAAGAATTGTAAATTCTTTTTCAGTGGAAGATAGGTCTCTGGTGCAGAATATGATCTCAGAATCACTCAGAGGGATTGTTTGCCAACAGTTAATTCCGCGTAAAGACGGAACCGGGCTGGTTACGGCTTATGAGGTTTTAGTGGTTAATTCAGCAATATCCAATCTGATTAGAAAAGGTAATGTAGACCAGATATTAAGGGTTATTGCTACCGGAGCCGCGGAAGGAATGATCCCCTTTGATTTATCATTAATGAATTTGTTGGATAAAAATATTATTTGCTGGGAAGAAGCTTATGCGCGCTGTACCAATAAACGGGAATTTGAAAAACGCAGAGGCGGGTTTTATTCGTTTTAAATATAATTAAGGAAAACATGCCAAAAATCGATGATTTATTTTATCAGCTTATTGAATGCAATGGTTCGGATCTGCACTTAGCGCAAGGCAGTAAGCCAAAAATTCGGATCAATGGAAAATTAACAGAGCTAGATGATCATCCTGTTTTGACCAGGGATTATATTAGTGAAATTTTGATCGAGATTGCTGGATCGGAGCTATGGCAGCGATTCCAGGATTTAGGCGATATTGATTTTGCTTATGAACTGGATAATGGAAGCCGGTTTCGTTCTAACTATCTAAGGCATTTTTATGGCTTTGGGGCTGTTTTTCGGCTAATACCTTCGGAAATTATGACATTTGAAGAGCTGCAGTTGCCTTTAGTATGTAAATCACTATGTGAATTGCAATCAGGATTAGTTTTGGTAACCGGACCGACCGGTAGTGGTAAATCAACAACTTTAGCAGCAATAATTGATTATATAAATTCTGAGTTTGTTAAAAAAATAATTACGATTGAAGAGCCCATAGAATTTTTACATCATAATAAAAAATGTGTTATTGTTCATCGGGAAGTTGGCTCAGACACTGTTTCATTTTCTCAAGGTTTGCGCAGTGCGCTTAAAAGTGACGCGAATATTATTTTAGTCGGTGAAATGCGCGATCGGGAAACCATTGAACTGGCCTTAACTGCCGCGGAAATGGGTATTCTTGTTTTTGGTACTTTGCATACAAATTCAGCGGCAAAAACTATTGATCGGATTGTCGATACTTTTCCTGGAGCAAAAAAAGATCATATCAGAGAAATTTTAGCTAATAGTTTGCAGTCAGTTGTAGCGCAGCAGCTGGTGCCCAGTGCTGATGGTTTAAGGCGATGGGCTGCTTTTGAAATTCTTTTGCGCACTACGGCTTTGCCGGCAATTATCCGAGCGGGGGATACAAAACTGCTTAAAGGTGAGATTAATACGCATTCTAAAATCGGTATGTTATCAATGGATTATTCTCTTTTAAAGCTTTTTCAGGAAGGAAAAATTACAAAAGAAGATGCCTATCTTAAGGCTTTGGATAAGTCATTATTCAGGGATTTAAGTTGATAAATAGTCAAAATATGGAAAACCGCTAATAAATCAAGTAGCGGTTTGATTTTTTTTAGAATTGACAAAATAAGAACTCTTATGCTATGATATTTTTCTAATAACACCTTGTCATAGCTATTATGCGTAAAAGACTGCATAATCTGCAAATTCCTTGCTAGATAACACCCAATGCTTTTGTTTGCATGTATTTATGATATTTGATCTGCTGCCGGATGCAGTTAGATAATAAAGAATGGAATCCTTTGCGGATTCCATTACCATCTTTAAAGACAAAAATAATGAAAACTGATAATTACAGGAAATGGAGGAAGTAATGGCAAGAAGAAAAATCGTGATGGACGGCAATAGCGCTGCGGCGTATGTCGGACATGCTATGAATGAAGTATGCGCTATTTATCCTATAACCCCGTCTTCGGGTATTGGAGAAATAGCTGATGAGAAATCAGCAAAAGGTCAGAAAAATATCTGGGGCCAGGTGCCTTTGGTATCAGAACTGCAGTCTGAAGGCGGCGCATCTGGGGCTGTACACGGTTCGCTTTCCGCCGGAGCATTAACTACAACTTTTACCGCTTCTCAAGGGTTGTTGCTTATGCTGCCGAATATGTATAAAATTGCCGGAGAATTAACTCCTGCGGTTTTTTATGTGACTGCCAGGACTTTGGCTTCACATGCGCTTTCCATATTCTGCGACCATTCAGATATTATGGCTGCCCGTCCAACGGGATTTGGCATATTATTTGCCAGCAGTGTTCAGGAAGTAATGGATTTGAGTGTTGTTGCTCAGGCTGCTACATTAGAATCACGTATTCCGTTTATTATTTCTTTAGACGGATTTAGAACATCGCATGAAATTCAGAAAATTGAGGAATTGACTTTTGATGATATGCGGGCAATGGTTAAAGATGAATTAATCGCGGAATTTAAAACCCGCGCTTTAAGTCCGGATCATCCGAGCATTAAAGGTACTTCTCAAAATCCGGATGTATTTTTTCAGGAAAGAGAAACTGTAAATCCGTTTTATGATAAAACTTCTGCTGTGGTTAAAGATGTTATGAATAGATTTAACAAATTAGTCGGGCGTCAGTATAAGCCTTTTGATTATGTCGGAGCAAAAGACGCTGAGAAAATAATTATTATAATGGGCTCGGGTGCGGGTGCGGTTCAGGAAGCAGTTGAGAAAATGAATGCTGCCAAAGAAAAAGTCGGGATGATCATTGTCAGACTTTATCGCCCATTTGATGTGGAGGCTTTTATTGCCGCGATTCCGGCAACTACAAAATCCATCGCGGTTTTAGATAGAACTAAAGAGCCTGGCGCGATCGGCGAACCTTTATATCTTGATGTGCGCTCCGCGATCGGCGAAGCCATGGAAAAAGGCAATGCGCCGTTTAAAGTATGGCCAAAGATTGTCGGCGGACGTTATGGTCTAGGGTCAAAGGAATTTACTCCTTGTATGGTCAAGGCGGCATTTGATAATTTATCCAAGCCCGAACCAAAAAATAAATTTACATTGGGAATTGTTGATGATGTGACTAATTCCAGCTTAGAATCTGATGCTTGTTTTGAGGCAGAGGATTCGGAAACTTTCCGTTGTATGTTCTGGGGCTTAGGTTCTGACGGAACAGTGGGTGCGAATAAAAACTCGATCAAAATAATCGGCGAATCAACTGATTTTAATGTTCAGGGATTCTTTGTTTATGATTCGAAAAAAGCCGGATCAAGAACAACTTCGCATTTGCGGTTTGGAAAAAAAGCGATTACCAGTACATATTTGATTCAAAAAGCGAATTTTATTGCCTGCCATAATTTCAGTTTCTTGGAAAAATATGACATGCTGTCTGCCGCGGAAAAAGGCGCGACTTTTCTTTTAGCCAGTCCGTTTGGCAAAGATGAAGTTTGGGATAAAATGCCCAAAGAAGTGCAGCAGCAGATCATTGACAAACAGCTGAAACTTTATATTATCAAAGCATTTGATTTAGCGGATCAGCTGGGATTAGGTGCAAGAATCAATGTGATAATGCAGACGGCTTTCTTTAAGATCAGTAATATTCTTCCAGTGGAAAAAGCAGTAGAAGCAATCAAAGCTTCAATTAAAAAGACATATGGGAAAAAGGGTGAAAAAGTAGTTGAGATGAATAATAAAGCGGTGGATATTGCCCTGACATCAATCGAACAAGTTAAAATCAGCGAAAAAGCAACCAGCAAAATATCGATTCCGAGCATTGTTTCGGATGTTGCGCCTGATTTTGTAAAAAATGTTACGGCGCCGATTATTGCCGGTCGGGGTGATGATCTTCCAGTATCGGCTTTTCCGATTGATGGTACTTGGCCTACAGGAACATGTCAGTATGAAAAACGTAATATCGCGCTTCATATTCCGGAATGGATCCCGGAGCTTTGTATCCAATGCGGTCAGTGCAGTTTTGTTTGTCCGCACGCGGTTATCAGAATGAAGATCTATGATGCTGATCTGGCGAAAAAAGCGCCGGAAGGTTTCAAATCAATTCAAGCCAAAGGTAAGGGCGTGGAAACCAAGGCTTTTACTCTCCAGGTTGCTCCGGAAGATTGTACCGGCTGCGGGGCTTGCGTGAATAAATGTCCGGCTTTAGAAAAAGGCGCGGATAAACAGCCTACTGGGAAAAAAGCAATTAATATGGTTTCCCAGATTGAAATTCGCGACAAAGAAAAGAAAAATTTTGAATTCTTCCTTTCTTTGCCTGACTTAACAGTTAAAGATAATCCTTTTGGCATTGAGACATTACGCGGCGCTCAGCTGATGCGGCCTTTGTTTGAGTTCTCAGGTGCTTGCGCGGGTTGTGGCGAAACTCCTTATGTCAAACTGCTTACTCAGTTATATGGTGATAGAGCGATTATTGCTAATGCAACAGGTTGTTCTTCGATATATGGCGGAAACTTACCAACAACTCCTTATTGTACAAGAGCTGATGGTAAGGGGCCGGCTTGGTCAAATTCATTGTTTGAAGATAATGCGGAATTTGGTTTTGGCATGCGTCTGGCAGTAACTCAGATTCAGGAACAGGCAAGGACGGCATTAAGTGATATCGCTGGCGGGGATATAAGTGACTTAGCTGCTCAGATATTAAATGCTGAACAGAAAACGCATTTACAGATCGAAGAACAGCGGGAAAGAGTCGCATTACTTAAATTAAAGCTCAAAGGTAATGTCAAAGCTGCCAAATTGCTTTCAATCGCGGATTATCTGGTAGCGAAGAGCGTTTGGATCCTTGGCGGAGACGGATGGGCTTATGATATCGGATATGGCGGATTAGATCATGTGCTGGCTCAGGATAAGAATATCAATGTGCTGGTATTGGATACAGAAGTTTATTCCAATACCGGTGGACAGATGTCTAAGGCAACACCGATGGGTGCGATTGCTAAATTTGCCGCAGCCGGAAAACCATTATTTAAAAAAGATCTGGGCTTATTGGCCGCGACATACGGTTCGATTTATGTGGCGAGAGTCGCGATGGGCGCGAATCCAGCGCAAACTCAAAAAGCATTTATTGAAGCTGAGCAGTTTGATGGGCCTTCAATAATCATTGCTTATACGCATTGTATTGCCCATGGAATTAATATGACCAAGGGTATGGATCAGCAGAAATTGGCAGTGGACAGCGGATATTGGACATTGTTTAGATTTAATCCTGATCTGATCAAGCAGAATAAAAATCCAATGCAGCTTGATTCAAAAGCACCAAGCATTCCATTGGAAAATTATATTTATAATGAAAATCGTTTTAAAGCGCTGAAGAACATGGCTCCGGAAAGAGCAGCGGAATTCTTGAAGCTCTCTCAGGCTGAGCTCAAACGCCGCTATAGAATGTATGAGCATTTGACTAAAATGGATTATTCGCAGACTGAATAATTTTGCGTTAAACGGAAAAAGCCCTTTGCTGGTAACGGCAAAGGGCTTTTTCTTTGCGCAAAATAAACTGCAGATGATATAGGTGATTCTGATTGCCTAGATTGGGATAAAGGTATAACATATATATGAGGGGTTATCCGGGCGGAGCCTGAATAGGGAATAATTTTTTTGCCCAGAAAATATCCGTTAAATAAAAGGGAGCTGATTATAATGGAAAAAGATCTTATTTGTGGTATGGCTGTAGATGAGCAGAAAGCAATAAAAATAGAAAGAGATGGTAAGGCATATTATTTTTGCAGTGATAAATGCCGTGATGAATTTATCCAAAATCAGAAAAATCCCGCTCAACAGGAGATAAAGTTGAAACCTGTCGCGGCAAAAGGCCAGCAGTATATTTGCCCGATGCATCCTGAGATAATTAGTGATGCCCCCGGAGACTGCCCTAAATGCGGAATGGCTTTGGAACTTAAAAACGCCACCGCGGAAAAAGGAGCGGAAGCTGAGGAAATAAAAAAATTAGCTAAAAAATTCTGGATCGGATTAGGGTTAGGCCTGCCGGTTTTTTTACTGGCAATGCAAGAAATGATTCCTGCACTTAAGGTTGGATTTATTTCTCATCGCGTGTCCAGCTGGATACAATTGATTCTGGCAACACCTGTAATTTTTTGGGCAGGGGGGTTCTTTTTTATAAAAGCCTGGAAATCGGTTGTTAACCGCAGTTTAAATATGTTCACTTTGATCGCGATGGGTGTGGGCGCGGCTTATTTCTACAGTGCCGCGGCTGTTTTGTTTGCCGGTATTTTTCCAGAATCCTTAAAGATGCAGGGGGAACTGGGGTTGTATTTTGAGGCAGGCGTTGTGATTACTGTTTTAGTTATATTAGGGCAATATTTGGAAGCAAGAGCGAGGGCTCAGACCGGTCAGGCAATAAAAGCGTTATTAGGTCTTGCCGCGAAAAAAGCGCACAGAATTACTGATTCCGGAGAAGAAGATGTGGAAGTTGATCAGATTCAAAAAGGTGATTTGCTGCGTGTGCGTCCCGGTGAAAAGGTACCTTTGGATGGTGTTATTACTCAAGGGAAAAGCACAATTGATGAGTCTATGATTTCCGGAGAACCTGTGGCTGTAGAAAAAAAAGAGGGTGATAAGGTCATAGGAGCAACTGTAAATCAAACCGGAACATTTGTGATGAAAACCGAAAAAGTGGGTTCGGAAACTTTATTATCTCAAATTGTTCATATGGTATCGGAAGCACAGCGCAGCCGCGCGCCGATTCAGGGTATGGCAGATAAAGTGGCTGGGGTTTTTGTGCCGCTGGTGATTCTGGTAGCGGTTATAGCCTTTATTCTTTGGTCATTATCCGGGATAGAGCATGCTTTGGCCTATGCTTTGGTTAATGCCATTGCCGTATTAATCATTGCTTGTCCCTGTGCATTAGGTTTGGCCACGCCCATGTCGATTATGGTCGGTGTCGGACTGGGAGCTCAATCAGGAATATTGATTAAAAACGCTGAGGCTCTTGAAAAGACTGAAAAAATTACCCATGTGTTAACGGATAAGACCGGAACATTGACAGAAGGCAAGCCTCGGGTTATTGGAATTGAAACCGCGGAAGGGGTTAATGAAAGTATTGTTTTGTCAATTGCCGGTTCTTTGGAACAGTTGAGTGAACATCCGTTGGCCCGTGCCGTGATTGACTATGCAAAAGAAAAGCAAGTATTGCTTAAGGATGTTTCAAATTTTGATTCAATAACCGGCAAAGGGATTAAAGGGAAATTAGAAAATAAACAAGTTTATCTGGGCAAACAAAAATTTATCACAGAGCTTGTGGGAAATGTGCCGCAGACTTTGAAGGAGAAAGCTATTGCCATGCAGGAGAAAGCGCAAACGGTTGTTTGGATAGCTCAGGATAAGAAGGTGTTGGGTATCCTTGGAATTTCCGATCCGATCAAGAAAACAACATCGGAAGCTATCAAAGAGCTGCATGCTCTCGGATTAAAGGTGGTCATGTTGACAGGTGATAATAAAAAGACAGCGCAGGCGATTGCCAAAGAGTTGAATATTGATGATGTCCGTGCTGAACTGGAACCAAAGGATAAACAGGAAATTGTCAAAGAATTAACCACAAAAGGCGCACGGGTCTTAATGGCAGGCGATGGAATTAATGATGCTCCGGCTTTAGCCCAGGCAGAGGTCGGGGTGGCGATGGGGACAGGAACAGATGTCGCCATAGAAAGCGCGGGGATTACATTGGTTAAGGGTGACTTAACCGGGATTGTTAAAGCAATTAAGTTAAGCCGGTCTGTTATGGGGAATATCCGTCAGAATCTGTTTTTTGCCTTTATTTATAATGCTCTTGGCGTGCCGGTTGCCGCGGGAATCCTTTATCCCTTTTTCGGATTATTGCTTAATCCGATGATTGCCGGCGCGGCGATGAGTTTCAGCTCAGTTTCTGTAATCGCTAATGCCTTGAGATTGCGAAACGCAAAACTATGAACAAATATATTGTCGGAGCCAGGGCTTAATAATAATCAAGCTTTGTTGTCTTGTAATATTTAATACTATACTAAAATAATAGTATATGTGTAATATATTTAGTTATATAATAATATTAGCATTAGAATATTTAAATACGCAGTATTTTAAAGGGGAGATAAATATATGCGCTTAACCAGAGCATTTCTGATATTATTCTTAATATTATTACAGGTCAGCAATAGCTATGCTTCTTCTGAAATCAGCCAGCGAAATCAGCAGCTTAAATCTGCGGAGCAGATGATGCGGAACAATCAGAACCAGTTTGAATCTGAGGCTGGCTTGAAAGATTATATCAGAACAGGTCTGGAGAATAATCCCGGACTTAAAGAAAAATTTTATAATTGGCAAGCGGCATTTACTAATATCTCTCAGGCTTTTTCTCTGCCTGATCCGCAATTTACTTTTACCGAATATATTGATTCAGTGGAAACTCGTGTCGGGCCTCAGCAAAGAGCTTTTTCTTTAACTCAAAAAATTCCTTTGTCAGATAAACTCTGGATAAAGAAATCAAAAGCATTCAATGCTTCTGAAGAAGCATATTATCAATTTGAAACCATGCGCTCGGCAATGATTTATCAAATAACCGATGCTTATTATGAATATGCTTATTTAAACAAGGCGATTCTCTTAACTCAGGAGAATATTGAATTATTAACAAATTTTGAAAGTGTGGCTGAGGCTAAATATAAATCAGGATTAGCTAAAAATCAGGATTTATTAAAAATCCAGGTTGAACTGGGCAAACTGGAAAATGACTTATTGAGTCAGCAGGACATGCGGGAGCCATTGGCTGCTAGATTGCGGATGTTGCTGAACCTGCCGAATAATATTGCTTTGCCATGGCCTGATGAATCGCTGGAAGACGCGGTTATGGAGGAAAACTACAATAATATAGAAACGCTTTATCCTACGCTTAAAAGTAAAAATCCGGAAATATTAGCTTTGTCGGAAAAAATTGAAAAAAACAAGGATGCTGTGAAACTCAGTAAAAGAGATTATATTCCTGATCTTACTTTAGGGATTACTCAGATTGTTACTGGTGACGCGCTTAATCCAAATACTGTTGATAGTGGAAAGGACGCATTGATGGTTATGCTTTCCGTGAATGTTCCGATTTGGAATAACCGCTTGGGCGCTCAAGTTCAGGAATCAAGAGCATCTTTAAAAGCAGCGGAAAATTTATTGCAGAGCAAGGAAAACGAACTGTTTTCAAAATTAGCACTGGTGCATTATAAGCTTCGCGATTCCCTGAGGCAGTCTCAGCTGTATAAAGACGGATTACTGCCTAAGGCAGCGCAGGCTTTAAATTCTGTGCAGTCAAGTTATGAATCCGGTGGAGTTGATTTTCTTTCTTTGATCGATGCGCAGAGAATGCTGCTTAATTTTCAATTAGCATATTATCGCCAAAATGCGAATTTTTATCAGCGCTTGGCGGAATTGCAGAATATCTTGGGAGAGGTTGAGAAATACCAGGAATTAAAATAATTAATTATCTTCTTAAGATAAAAGGAGAAAACCATGGGTAATAAATCTTTTAACGAATTAAAATCAGAGTTCTTAGTCGAGAGTAAAAAGCACTGGAAACTTATTTTGTTCGGTGTGGCTGTCGGGCTGGTTATGGCCAATATATTTTCTCTGGGTTCGGGTAAAAACAGTTCTGATCCGAGCCTGGATATGAATTCTCTGGAAAAGAAAATAAGTTATTGGACTTGTTCTATGCATCCGCAGATCAATCTTCCCAAAAAAGGTTTATGTCCGATTTGCGGCATGCAGCTGATTCCGGTTTACCAGGGAAGCGATGCGGTTGAAGATAATTCAGAAGTTTCTTTGACACTTAATGCTGTTGCCCAGAAATTAGCGGAAGTGGAAACCGCTGAAGTTAAATATGCCAATGTTTTCAATGATGTCAGGCTGGTGGGTAAGGTTGATTATGATGAGACCAGACTTTCCTATATCAGTGCCTGGGTTGCCGGCAGGATTGATCGATTGTTTGTTGATTTTACCGGAATAAAAGTAAGAAAAGGCGACCATCTTATCGAGCTTTATAGCCCTGAGCTAATTTCAACCCAAGAAGAGTATTTGCAGTCAATAAAAAATTCAGAGCAGACAAAAAACAGCCAGCTGAGTGTTATCCGGGATACGGCAAAGACAACTGTAGATAGTGCTAAAGAAAAATTAAAATTATATGGGATTCAGGGCCAGCAAATCAAAGAAATCGTAAAGCGCGGTACTCCGGATGAACATATGACTATCTATTCTCCGATTTCCGGAACCGTGATCAATAAGAATGGATTTGAGGGTATGTATGTTAAGACCGGCGATAAAATTTATACAATTGCTGATCTAAGCAAGGTATGGCTGTTTTTAGAAGCATACGAAAGCGATATTAAATGGCTGCATTACGGGCAGGATGTAACAATTGAAACAGAAAGTTATCCCGGAGAAACTTTTCATGGAAAAATAGCGTTTATTGATGCTTTTGTCGGTGAGAAGACAAGAACTATTAAGTTACGAGTTAATGTGGATAATCTTGGAGAAAAACTAAAGCCAGGGATGTTTGTTAGGGCAGTTATTCACGCTGTCTTGAGTGAAGACGGTAAGGTTTATGCGCAGAATTTAGCCAATAAATGGATTTGTCCAATGCATCCGGAGATTATTAAGGATGATCAGAGCAAGTGTGATATTTGTGGGATGAATTTAATTAAGACCAGTGAATTTGGTTTTAGTGATACGCCTATAGCTCAAAAGAAAGTTTTGGTTATTCCTAATACCGCGCCGTTGATCACTGGAAAAAGAGCAGTTGTTTATGTTGAGAATAAAGAAAATAAAAGCAGTATGAAACGTTATGAAGGAAGAGAAATAGTCCTGGGCCCTTTAGCCCAAGATAATTATATTGTTCTTTCTGGCCTCAAGGCAGGTGAGAAAGTTGTTACTCGAGGTAATTTTAAAATAGACAGCGCATTGCAAATTCAGGGTAAGCCGAGCATGATGAATCCGGCAGGTTATTATAATCAGACGGATAATGTCTTCGATCAGACTATAAATCAACCGGAAAAATCCCGACAAAAAGAAATTGCCCCTGAGGCAAGTACCATGAATATGAAAATGTAGTTTTAAGAATATCAAATAAATGATTTATTTAGGTGATAATTTTTTATTTTGCCTTCAGTCGGAGGAAATAGAATGATAAATAATGTGATAAAATTTTTTCTTACAAATAAACTGATAACCGCCTTATTTGTAATTGGGATAATTATTTGGGGGATAGCAGTTATGCCTTTTGATATCAAACAGGATATTATCCCGAGAAATCCTGTGCCGGTTGATGCCATCCCGGATATTGGAGAAAACCAGCAGATTGTTTTTAGCGAATGGATGGGACGTTCTCCGCAGGATGTAGAAGATCAGGTGACTTATCCATTGGCAATTTCCCTGCAGGGTATTCCCGGAGTTAAAAGTATACGCAGTTACTCGGCTTTTGGCTTTTCCACAATTTATGTAATCTTTGATGAAACAGTTGATTTTTATTGGTCCAGATCAAGAGTGCTTGAGCGGTTAAATAGCGCGCAAAAGGATTTGCCAGCGGGAGTTGTTCCGACTATCGGTCCAGACGCAACTGCTTTAGGTCAGATATTCTGGTATACATTAGAAGGCGAAGGATTTAGCCTAGATGAACTGCGATCGATTCAGGATTGGTATGTAAAGTATGCTTTGCAGTCAGCAAAGGGAATAAGCGAAGTAGCCTCGGTGGGCGGGTTTATTAAGGAATATCAGATTGATATTGATCCTGATGCTATGCGGGCTTATGGGGTAAGTTTGCAGGATATTGTTTTTGCGGTAAAGAAAGCAAATATTGATGTAGGTGCCAAGACAATAGAATTTAATCGCGTGGAGTATGTGGTGCGGAGTATCGGTTTTATCAAGGATTTAAAGGATATTGAGAATATTATTATTAAAACAAATGATAATGTGCCGGTTTATGTGAAAAATGTAGCTAGCCAGGTTCATCTGGGACCGGCTTTAAGAAGAGGCGCATTGGATAAAGCCGGTGCCGAGGTTGTTGGCGGGGTTGTTGTGGTACGATACGGCGGCAATCCTATGGAGGCAATTAAAAATGTTAAGCAAAAAATTAAACAGCTTGAACCGGGTTTGCCGACAAAAGTTTTGGCTGACGGCACTGTTTCTCATGTAAAAATAGTTCCTTTTTATGACAGGACAAAATTAATAAATCAGACCCTGGGAACTCTGAGCGAAGCGCTTACTCAGGAAATATTAATTACGATCATTGTTATTCTACTTTTTTTAATGCATTTTCGCAGTTCTTTGCTGGTATCTTTGACTTTGCCCCTGGCGGTTTTAATGGCATTTATCTTGATGAAAATATTTAAAGTTGACGCAAATGTAATGTCTTTAGCCGGTATTGCCATAGCCATTGGAACAATTGTGGATATGGGTATTATTATGTGTGAGAACATTATTAAGCATTTGGCTGAAGCCAAAGCTGAAGATAATAAATTAAAAGTTATTTATACCGCGGCCAGTGAGGTCGGCAGTGCTATTTTAACAGCGGTCTCAACAACGATCGTGTCTTTTTTGGCAGTATTTACCATGATTGGCCCGGAGGGAAAACTGTTTAAGCCGTTGGCTTTTACTAAGACCTTTGCTTTGCTGGCATCGGTTATTCTGGCTTTGACTGTTGTTCCGGCTTTGGCGCATATATTTTTTGTAAATAGAAAAAATCCTTTAACTAAAATAAAACAGAAAACAAAATGGATAATCAGTGGCTTGATTATGTTTATTGCTTTTAAAATTTCCATTGCTTTAGGAATCGGAATACTTATAGCTTGTATTTATTTTATTTTTGGACAACGAGTCCCTGAACAGATTAAAAATCTGTTTCTAAAATATTCTAATTGGATTGTCGTAGGAGTGGTTCTGTTGTTCTTAACCTGGAACTGGATGCCTTTGGGATTTGGTAAAGGCTTTATGCTTAATTTGCTTTTTGTCGGATCGATTCTATTCGCGCTTATCTGGTTCTTTTTTAAATTCATGGAATATTATCCAAAGATCTTGACTTATTTTTTGGAACATAAACGCTTATTTATGCTGATTCCCGGGTTTGTATTTATATTCGGCATGGTAATCTGGCTGGGGTTTGCTAAAATTGTTTCACCCTTAACCCATGGGTTAAATAAAATTGGAATAAAAGAAGCGGTAATATTTAAGGTTTGGCCGGTAAGCGCGCTGAATAATTCTTTTCCGGGCATTGGCAAGGAATTCATGCCGCCTTTAGACGAAGGTTCGTATTTGTATATGCCGACAACTATGCCGCATGCTTCAATTGGTGAGGCTTTGGATGTATTGCAAAAACAGGATATATTAATCAGTAAAATCCCGGAAGTGGAATCAGTGGTTGGTAAATTAGGCAGAGTTGATTCGCCTTTGGATCCAGCGCCGATTTCGATGATTGAAACAATTATAAATTATAAGCCGGAATTTGGCGAAAAAGATCCAAAAACCGGTAAAAGAACCAGACTATGGCGCAAGCATATAAAAACACCTGATGATATTTGGCAAGAAATTTTAAAAGCTGGGGAAATCCCCGGAACAACTTCCGCTCCTAAACTCCAGCCTATAGCCGCGCGGATTGTTATGCTTCAATCAGGGATGCGCGCGCCGATGGGGGTTAAGATCTTAGGGCAGAATCTGGAAAGTCTGGAAAAAGTCGGCTTTCAGATTGAGAAGTTTCTGAAACAAGTTCCGGGTATTGAGGCAAATACGGTTATCGCTGATCGGATTGTGGGAAAACCGTATTTGGAATTTCATATTGATCGGGAAAAAATTGCTCGTTACGGGATTAATATTCTTGATGTGCAGAATGTTGTTGAAACCGCAATTGGAGGAATTAATCTAACTACAACTGTTGAAGGAAGAGAACGTTATCCGGTAAGAGTGCGTTATGCCCGGGAATTGCGAGATTCAATTGAAAGTTTACAACAGGTGCTTATCCCGACTAATACCGGCGCGCAGATACCGTTTTCTCAGGTGGCCACATTAAAGTTTGTCCGCGGACCGCAGATGATTAAAAGTGAAGATACTTTTCTGGTGGGATATGTTTTGTTTGATAAAAACCCGAATATTGCCGAAGTTGATGTGGTTAACGCAGCGCAAAATTATTTACAGAGCAAAATTGATTCCGGAGAATTAGTGCTGCCTGCCGGCACAAGTTACAAATTCGCTGGCAGCTATGAAAATCAGATCAGAAGTGAAAAGACGCTGGCAGTTGTTTTGCCGCTTAGTCTGTTAATTATTTTTCTGCTGCTTTATTTTCAATTTAAGCGTGTTTCCACCACGGTTCTGGTATTTAGCGGGATCATTGTTGCTTTTTGCGGAGGATTTATTTTTATCTGGCTGTATGCCCAGCCGTGGTTTATGTCTCTGCCATTTTTCGGCGACTATTTCCGAAAATTATTTAATATGCAGACTTATAATCTAAGCGTCGCGGTTTGGGTGGGATTTCTCGCTTTATTTGGTATTGCCAGTGACAACGGGGTTATTATGGCTACTTACTTAGATCAGAGTTTTAAAGAACGAAAACCAAAAACAATCAAAGAAATTAGGGAGGCAACTCTCTTTGCCGGAAACCGAAGAATTAGACCATGCTTGATGACTACGGTGACAACAATACTGGCCTTAATTCCGATTCTGACTTCTAGCGGCCGGGGAGCTGATGTTATGATTCCTATGGCGCTGCCTTCGGTTGGCGGGATGATGGTTGCCTTAATTACATTCTTTATCGTTCCGATTGGATATTGCTGGTTAAAAGAAATCGAGTTAAATAAAACAGATGACAAATAGATTAAAGTTTTTAGCGGCTAAGCTTATAATTAAGATAATGATCGTTGGATTAGTTGGCGGAATTATTTTTTCTGGCTGCGCAAAGAGCAGTCAGAATTATTCTAAAAATGAAAAGCAGGAAATAATTAGTCAGATGTATGCGCAATACAAGCAGGGTTTATTTCCGGATATTGCGGATATTCGGATTAATGATTTAAAGAAATTTTCAAAATCTGATTTACTGTATGTGGATATTCGGGATAAAGCTGAACAGGATGTGTCAATGCTTCCCGGAGCGATCACACAGCAGCAATTCGAGTCTCATCAAGAGCAGTATAAAAATAAAACAATTATTGCTTATTGTACCATAGGTAATCGCAGCGGTCGATATATTAAAAACCTAAACCTCCCCGATTTGGAAGTTTATAATCTTATTGGTGGAATTCTTGCCTGGGCTTGGGCGAACAATGAATTAGTTGATAGTAATGGTTTGACTAAAAGAGTCCATGTCTATGGCCCTAAATGGAATTTGCTGCCGGATGATTATCTCTCTGTATATTAATATCTTCGTAAAGCATTGTAAATAAATAACATCAGTAAAACAAATCTATGATTTTTCTGCTCGACATATTACTTTTCGATTTCTTGCAAAAACAAAATCTCTATGGTATACTTTAAAACATTTTTTAATATAGAGTTAGCGCTCGGGAAAAAGTTTTATAAGAAGCAAGGAGATTTTTATTTAATGGTAAGTTTTAAAGATTCAGAATTTTCAATCGCGATAAATCATTTAGAACAGCATGAAATCAGTTGTGAATTCCCTGCCTGGGTGATTCGCCATCAAAAGGAAGTGTTTCTTTTAGCGTATCGGATGGGCTTAAAACTTGGGTTTGATCCTGAGCAGCTGACCGATATATCGATTGCCGCTAGGTTTCACGATATTGGCAAGTCCGATATTGACCCGGCAATAATAAATCATCAGGGCGCACTCAATGAAGATCAGAGATATATTATCTTTGAACATGTGCATCAGTCATATCATATTCTGAGAAAAAAAGGGATTGATTCAAAATCAATACTCAATGCGGTTTTCTATCATCATGAGAATTTTGACGGCAGCGGGTATCCTGATCGATTAAGTAATGAAGAGATTCCGATTGAAGCCCAGATATTGCGGATTGTTGATTCTTATAGCGCGATGCTCGGACGGCGGCCTTATCAGAACGCGGAAAATAAGGATAGCCAATGGGCTGTATCGCAGATAGAGCAGGGCAGCGGTATTTTATATAATCCGGAAATGGTTAAGATTTTTTTAGAAATCGGCAGGCCTTTACCGGAATCACAAATGAAAAGTTTACAGCAGAGTGATTTTAATGGTGTGTTATTTAAGACGGGGAATTCAATAAACTGAAAAATGACTAAACATTAAGTAGCCTGAAATTTTAAACATCCATACATATAAATATCCTTAAACATATCTGATTTAAGTTTTGATGAACAAATGTGTTTGTTGGGATATTTTACATTTTTAGAGTAAAGAGAACAAAGAGGAGAGCGTGGAATGGAAATAAGAAAAATTATCAGTTTAGTTGTTATCTGGAGTATGGGTTTGAGCAACTTGGCTTTTGCTCGGGACTTTAACTTAAAAAACATAGCCCAGGAAACGCTTTCACCAGTTTTGCACATTGATACCGCATTGTTTCAGCAGGGGTTTGAGCATGTTTCAAAAATAAGTGATTTGGACAGTGATGAAATGGGCATTTATAAATTGATTTCGCAGTTTATAGCATCTTCAGATGATTTGCAAAATAATCCAATAATTTTGGATTTCTTGGCAAAGATAAAGGCAGCCTCTGAAGAGTTTAAACAAGGAAACAAACAGATGGTTTTGGTGGGAAAAGGAGGCAAAAAGAAAGATATAGATAAAGCATTTGCCTCTGGGATTAAGTATTGGAAAAAAAGCGTTAAAAGTCTTGAAGGTATAGATATTGAAAAAATTGATAATTCTATATCTCAAAATGATAAACAAATAGCATACGCATTTCTTAGGCTTAAGGCAGAAGTTTTATTTAATATTGTTGAAACAGACAGGAAACTTGATCTACTTATAAATAAAAAGTTGGAGTACTATAGCGAAATTAGAAAATTATTGGAGAGGGCTATTGCCTTGCCTGGCGATCACATTGATTCTAGAGGGCTGACTGTTTTAGCTAATGCCTGCGCTAATTTAGCAGCAGGCGAAGAACTATCCATCCAAAGGAAGCTAAAACTTTCAGAAGATGCAGCGCTTTACTTTGAATTAGCCATAGATATGCAATCTGATTACTCTAATAATGAAGAATCAAGCGCAAAAGTTGATCAGGTTTATTACTCATATTTTACTGCTTTGTATCTGGCTGGAGATATTTGCTGGACGATGAAAGATTATTCAAAAGCCATAGATTTTTATGAAAAAGCCGTACCTCTATGCTCTAGATTAAGAATATATGTAACTGGTTTAAGGGGTGCTAAAAATTTATATAAAAATTATTATAGAATGCTTTTAGAAATGGGCAAGGATTTTCAAACTAATAGGGTTGAGGGTTCTTCGGAAGATAAAGTTAAATCAGAGGCTTTGTTTAGGAAAACCATATTAATTGCTCATGATTCGATGAGCTTTTATAATCAAGATGAGTTGCTTGCAGGGGATAATTTAGATGCTATGGCATGTAGTTTTAGAGCGCAAGAAAAATTAGTAAGAGAGAGTTTGCGAAATAAAGATTGGGTGGAAGTGGGTAATAGGCTGTCACCGCTTATAATGCAATTAAAACAAATGAATAAAATTACGTGCAAAGATCAGCATAATAATTATTCGATTGCTCTTATGAACACAGAGCTGATAAAAATAGTTTATGATATTATCCGGGAATATATAAGAATTAATAGGTCTAGCAGCGAAAGTATTGTAAGAATGGCAGAGATACTAGATAAAGATTTTTTCTTCTCCTTTCTAGAAAAGGTTCAAGCTGGGGAATATAATGATATCCTAAAAAAAATTAAGAAAGAAGATAAGTTGAATGATGCTTTATTGTGGAAGGCATTAATATCTGGTTCGCCTGTATATACTAAAATATGCAGATATTTAGAAAATGCTTTGATACCTAATAATGTATTGCTTAAATCTAGGGAAGATAATGAAACTCGCATTGATAAAAATAGAAAATTTAGGGCTGATCACGCTTACTCAGCTAGTACGCTTCTTGCTTTTACGTATATGCAGAAAGGTGATTATTCGCTTGCGGTTTCGAAGATAAGAGATGTGAGTAAAGGGTATGAGGAAAATTTTTTAAATGATAAGTTTTTTGTCGAGCAGATATTGGTGCAGGCAATTTTGGCTCAAGAAAAAGGCAAAAACTTTATTGCTAAGCTTTTACTTACTACGGAAGGTAAGACTATTGCAGCAAATATTATAAACCATCAGAAATTGTTGATTCCTCAGGCATCGGAAATGCTTATAGATATTATTAATAATAATCCTAAATTGAGGGAATATAATCCAAAGCTTTTGGAAGTTTTGGGAATTGTTATACCAGAATTAGATATTGCTGAGCTTGTAGTCAAAAAAGTCAAAAATATAGATGATAGGGAAGTTGTAAAATCCTTTGAAGTTTTGAGAAAACCTGTTGCTGAGGCTTTAAGTTTGCTAGACTCGCAATTAAACAATAAGCTGTCGCGCGCACAGCGAAGGAAAGGAAAAGCGGGAAAGCAAATATCTCTGCATGTAAAGGCTGGCTCAATCAGGCAGATGGAGAATGCATTAGAAGAGATGATTACCGCGGATAAAAAAAGAAGGGTAAAGCCTGTTTTTGACTACATTAAAAATCAGATTATTAAAGAGCCTGTTTTTAAAAATAGATTTGCAATGGGTTCTTTTGTTTGGACAGTTACAAGTATGGATTCAGCGCAAGCTTTAGATATCCTTAATGCTTGTGCAAAGGTTTATGGGGAGGATTCTTTATCCGGTCAAGAATTAGTCAGAGCTTTAGGTGCTGTAAAGAGTTTTGAAGCATATAAAGAACAAATGCTTGCATTAGAAGATAAGATTATAAATAGTCCTAAACTAGAAACTAGTGGAGGTGTTTATATAGGCTTGAATTTTTCCGAGGTAAATCAAAGCTTGGATGATTTAGCAAAAAAAGCAAATTTTTTAAGACAAAAATTCCTTGATGAAATGGTTGAATATTTTTCCAAAGATGACAGGTATGTTAATGAAAGTAAGTATCTGCAGGTTCAGCAAGATTGGGTTGAGCAGCATGCAAAGCAAATAAACAGTTTGTTGATTGAATTGCGCGCTCAAAACACATTGACTGAACAATTAAGAATTAAGACAAAGGCTGAAGAGTTTGTGAATACTCTTAAAGAGTTTGAAAATGCTATTTTGCATGCTTTAGATAAAGCAGCAAAAGTAGCTATGTCTGAGGAAAAATCACCAGCGGAAAAAGTCTTGTATTTACGCCAGTGGGATAAGGATCTTATTATGCCTGTTCCGGATGAAGATATTAATGCTTTGCCCGCGCTTCAGGCGGCTTTAAGTCAAACCAATGATATTTTGACAAATCATGATAAAGAGATTAAAGCGTATGAAAGAAGGCTTTGTGGCATTTTTAAGGGAAAGATAAGCTTTGATATTAGTGAGGATCTGTCAACAATTTATTTTCAAGAGGAAGCATTAACGCTAAGTGATATGAAACAAGAAAAAGACATTATTATTGAGATGTGCGCAGTGGTAGAGGCTGTATTATTAGAAAATTATGATATTAATATACAAACTGCTATAAAGGGTAAAGCTAATCCAAGTTCAAAAGTGTTTTTCTTGCCTTTATTAGCAACAGTCAAAGATAGGATGATTCAAGTACAAGAAAAGAAATATAAGGCAGTTAAAATAATTCAGGAAATTGATGATTTTTTTAATAGTTATGAGGAAAAAGTTGAGAAGATAATTGGAAGTAGTATGTCGAGAATTGAAAAAATTCGTCAGCTGGATATATTGCTGGATGATACCTATAATCAAACAGTTATTGATAAAATGATTGAAAACCAAGGTTTTATAGCCGGGGAGTATGAAGATGAATGGAACAAACGTTATGATGATATAGATGCCCAGCATTTATCATTGCAGATTGGTAATGGAGCTATTGAGGTGCATGTTGTTGGTGACTATGAAAGGCTTGAATTTACCTTTAATGGGGATATGGATTTTAGAGCAGATGAGTCTGAGATAAGAGAAATATGGCAAGGAACATTAGCTGCAAATATGGGGATTGAAATGCAGTTAAGGAACGGAAAGGATCGTGCGGCTTCCTGGGTTGCTCATATCAGAGATATCTGGGAGGAGGAATATGATCTTGTTGAAGAGGCCAAGAAAAATAAAGAAAATTTGAATCAGCCGGTAGAGGTTGATAGCAAGTCACTTATCGAAAATATCATGGCAGTTGCTTGCTCCATATAAGTAATAGATAAATAAGTTTGATCAAGAACAGGTTTTTCCCTGTTCTTGATTTTATTTTAAGTTTATGCTATGGTGATAACACCTGAAATATGCAGATAAGCAAAAAGAGGTGTATTATTGCTGCTAAGAAAAATGATCCATGGTTTATTTATATCGCTAAATGCCGAGATAAGACTTTATATATTGGGATGACCAATGATGTAGATAAACGGATTAAAGCGCATAATACAACCAGTATTTGCAAGTATACACGAGCGAGAAAGCCGATAACACTGGTCTATCATGAAAAATGTAAGAATCGGACCAATGCTGCTAAAAGAGAAATAGAATTAAAAAAATATTCCAGAGCGCAAAAACTGGAACTGATAAAAAATCTAGCTTAGAATAATGTGTAAAATAATATAAAGACCTCTTACCAGAAAAATAGGTTCGAGGTCCAAAAATTTAACTTATAAATTTTTGGAGAGGTGTCCGAGCGGTTTAAGGAGCACGCTTGGAAAGCGTGTGTAGCCACAAGTTACCCAGGGTTCAAATCCCTGCCTCTCCGCCATAAATAATAAAACCCCTGAGTTTTTCAGGGGTTTTATATTTTTGAGAGCAAGCTGGATTCGAACCCTAAAAAAGGGTTTTAGGGAAAAAGACCGTTTTTCCCTATCGGCGAGATGCGCTTACCTGTGAAGGAAGGGGTCACCATGGGGAAAACATAAGGGTTTCCCTTTGGGGAGTGAGTGGACTGTTTCCCAAGGGAGCGACACGACGGATTGAAATCCCTGCCTCTCCGCCAGATATTTACCCTATCTTCAAATTCATCGAGGATAGGGTAGTTTTTTGTCCTAATTCCCTATATTTCCAATAACATATATCATCAGCCAAGAACAGTCAACATCAGTTATCATCAGATAGGAATTGTCTGTTTTTTGTGATTTATGTGGTGGGAATGTGGTGATAAGCACCAGTTAAAATGTATAATTAACATATGTAGCGGAGAGTGGGGCATTCTAAGGCGTGGAAAAATTGTTAACTGTCCCCCAAGTTTGTGAGCTCCTACAAGTAAGCCAAGCATTGGTTTATAAATGGGAGTATTATGGTTTTGTTCCGTATATTAAATTGGGGACAAAGTTAAGCTTCAAGCAATCAAAGCTAGAGCGGTGGATCGAAGACAGGCAAGCTAAAGGAAGGAAAACATATAAAATTAAGAATTTTTCTTTGTAGCTATTGACAAGTGGAACCTAATATGATACCATTATAATAGATTTATTGAAAAAAAGGGGCTGATATGGTACCATTATTAAGGAGCGGTAATGTCAGAAGTTCAAGCAATATATGCAAAAGCTCAGACTTCGCCGAATAACATAACTTTTAGTGAGCTATGTGCTTTGATAGAAGGTGTTGGGTTTGAATTTAAGAGACAAAAAGGATCACATAGGATTTATAAGCACAAGGCAATTCATTATGCTGATTGCTTGCTTCCTGTGCAAGATAGAAAAGGTAATGCTAAACCTTACCAGGTTAGGCAAGTCTTAAAAATTATAGATTCGTATAATCTGTTATAGAATAAAGGGGGTTTAAAGTGAATTACTCTATAAATATTGTGTGGAGCGATGAAGACGAGGGTTTTATTGCAACTGTGCCTGAATTAAAAAATTTGTCAGCGTTTGGGGAAACTTATGAAGAGGCTGTAAAAGAAGTAAAAGATGTTATTGAAGGATATATTGAAACATTGGAAGAAGATAATATTGATATACCTGCGCCTAGTACATTGTCATGTTTTAGCGGTCAAACAAGAATTAGAATGCCAAAAAAATTACATCAACTATTAAGTATTGAAGCGGAGCGTGAAGGAGTTTCCTTGAATATGTTGATGGTTACCTTGTTGTCGCTTAATTATGGGTTAGCTTTAAAGAAAAATAAATCAAAAGATGTGTTTATGGTATATCTTAATGATAACAAGACAGCGAATTATGATTTGCGTTTGCCAAATGGTGACACTTCTAGGTTTTCTGGATCTGGTCAAGTGCGACTAAACAATAACAGAAATAAAGTAGGAGAGGGGTTATGGTAACTAATATTCTTTGTGTTATTTGTAAAGATATTATAGAAGATAAAGAAACTAAAATGGTTAGCTATATTAACTGTATTGAAAGAGTAGGGTCGGATAAGTTCCCAGCTAACTTACCTTCCGTTTCTTTAGGGACAGCTTGGATTAAAGATTCTAATGTTGAAGAAAAATTTAAGCTTAGGGTAAAATTATTATTTCCAGACAATGAAGAGAAAGTTTTATTAGAAACTCCAGATAATATAATAAAAGGAGATAGGCATAGGGTAAATTTTGTAATATCTGGGTTTCCTTTAAAAAAAGAAGGACAACATCGTTTAGTGGTTGAAAAGCTTGGTCAAAATAGCTGGGAATTTGCAGGATCGGCATCTCTTATGGCCGCAAAAAATGTTGTTAGGGGTAAGTAACTTTTATAATAATCATATATTGCAATAACAAGGAGCAAAAAATATATGAAATATGTTTTTATTGATACTAATATTCTTCTAAATTTCTATGCTTTTCATAAGGATCATATTGATAAACTGGAAAAGATTATCAATCTTATGAAGGAGAAAAAAATTATACTAATTCTTCCTCAGCAGACTGTTGATGAGTTTAACAGAAGAAGAGAGGATAAATTTAAGGAAACACTTGAACATATTGATAGTTTTAAAATTAAATTTGCTACCCCTGTTTCCTGCCACGGTACGAGCGAAATACAAATAATTAAAGATGGTATTCAACGAGTACATAAAGCTTTAAAAAATCTACATAATAAATTACTCAAACAGATAGGAACCAAATCATTACCTGCAGATTCTTTAATTTATAAAATTTTTAAAACAGCTGATATAATTCCAATATCAGACAAGCTGCTTAGTATTGCTAAGAGGCGAGTTGACTTAGGGAATCCTCCTGGAAAGAGGGGGTCTTATTGTGATGCTATTAATTGGGAGTGCATCTTAGAAAACATCCCCAATGGTAAAGATTTGTATTTTGTAAGTGAAGATGGGGATTATGCTTCAGTTATTGATCCTAAAAATCTTTCGGATTTTTTAAAAGATGAATGGGCTAGAAGAGTAAGCTCCAAAATTTATTTTTATCAATCACTATCCGAATTTTTGAAAGATAAATTTACTGAAGTTAAAATAACGGCTAAGGAGATAGCAGAAGAAAAGCAGGCCATCGAAGAGGCATCATCAGAGAGGGTGACTACCCCCCCTGTATCCGCATTGCTTCGAATGATCGAAGAAGCAAAAGTTCGGAGCAAGGAAATGGAAAAATTCTATAAAGATACAGGGACAAGTCCATTAGTAAGCATTATTAAAGAAGCCAAGGCTCAGAGCGAAGCAATGAAAAATTTTTATACAGAAACAAGTAAGGGCCCATTGGTTAAAATGCTTGAAGAAATGAAAGCTCGGAGCAAGGAAATGGAAAAATTCTATAAAGATGTAGGAACAAGTCCAATAGCAAACAGTTTTAAAGAGGTCAAGGCTCAGAGTGAAGCAATGAGAAAATCCTTCAAAGGGTTAAGTAGCGAAAAGAAATAAAAATTCTATTAATACTTATTTAGTGCCCAAACAGTGTCCATCCAAGGTGAATCTGTTGTGTAATCTTGTAAAATGTTGTAGAAAATTGTATAAACACTAATTACTTAATAATAAATGATTTAAATTGTAATTAATTGTATAATAATGAGTTAAGAAAAACAACCTTAACGAATCCTTCATTTTCCGCTAGTTATTTCGGTTTTAAACTATCAATTTAATTATAACTCTCTATATTTTCAACAACATCTATCATCAGAGGGGAATTGTCTATTTTTAATGGTTTATGTGGTGGGGTGCTAGATGGTTCATCATATTTATTAAATCACTATTGAAGATGTGCATACGAACTCTTCTAATTATGATGAAAATCAGCAGAGTTCTTTAATCTATGAGAATAATTTCCGGGTTGTGTAATGGATGGTAGAGGAGTATAATTATTACATGTTGTTATCTCCTTACATGTTGCGCCGTTTATGCAGTGAGGGTAAAATCCCTTGTTTTAAGTTTGGAGAGCAGTGGAGGTTTGACAAAGGAGATATTTTAATGTGGAGAAAAAACAATGGCTTTCAATGAAGATACTAGAGTAAAAATCCCAGCAATTTTGCATATATGCAAATTAGGATATGAATATCTTTCTTTATCAAATGCAGTAAGGGATGAAGGGACGAACATTTTTACTGATATCTTCATGGATAGCCTTCTGCGCATTAATCCAGATATAGAAAAAGAGGATCTTAAAAAAGTATTTGAGGAAGTGTCTTTGTCCCTAGACAATGAAGACCTTGGACAATATTTTTATGAGAAACTTACTGCTACATCAGGAATTAAGCTTATTGATTTTAAGGATTTTGATAACAACTCGTTTCATGTTGTGACTGAACTTACCTGTAAAAATGGAGATGACGAATTCCGCCCGGATATCACGTTACTTATTAATGGGATGCCATTAGCATTTATTGAAGTTAAAAAGCCTAATAATATTGAAGGAGTTCTTGCTGAACGCAATAGAATCAACATCCGCTTTCAAAATAATAAATTCCGGAAATTCATTAATATTTCTCAGGTATTAGTTTTCTCAAATAATATGGAATACGATCCGAATGTTGTTGAGCCTATCCAAGGCGCCTTTTATGCTTCAACATCTACTGGTGATATCGATTTTAATTATTTTAGAGAAGAGGAAGATTTAGATCTTTCAGTTTTGCTCAAATCCATTACTGAAGATACCGAAGATTTTGTATTAAAAGATAATAACCTTAATATTATTAAGCACTCACCGGAATTTATAACAAATAAAAATTCAGATACACCAACAAATAGAATCCTTACATCATTATTTAATCGCAGTAGATTATCGTTTATCTTGCGTTATGGGATTACTTATGTGAAAAGTGAAACAGGAATCAAAAAACATATAATGCGTTATCCGCAAGTATTTGCCACAAAAGCGATAGAGCGCAAAATTGAAGATGGGACAAGAAAAGGTATTATTTGGCATACGCAAGGCAGTGGCAAGACTGCATTGGCATATTACAACGTTGCCTATCTAACTGACTATTTTAAGTCTAAGGGAATCGTTCCAAAATTCTATTTTATTGTAGACCGTCTTGATTTATTAAATCAAGCCAAGAGGGAGTTCTCAAGCAGGGGGTTAATCGTTCATATTGTTAATTCAAGGGATGAATTTGCTAATGATATTAAGCTATCAAGTGCTATTCATAACAATGAAGGGAAAGCTGAAATTACTGTTGTAAATATTCAGAAGTTTAAAGATGATCCTGATGTTGTCAAAAGAAATGACTACAATATTAACATTCAACGAGTTTATTTCTTAGATGAAGTACATAGAAGCTATAACCCAACGGGTAGTTTTTTGGCAAATCTTTCTTCTTCAGATGAGAATGCTATAAAGATCGGTTTAACGGGAACTCCGCTATTGGGAGATGATTATAATTCAAGAGCATTATTTGGTAATTATATCCATAAGTATTATTACAACGCTTCTATTGCTGATGGCTATACTTTGAGATTGATTCGTGAGGAAATAGAAACAAGTTACAAAATAATGCTTCAAAAGGTTCTGGAAAATATAAAAGTGATCCAAGGTAATTTAGATAAGAGAGAGGTTTATTCTCATCATAAGTTTGTTGAGCCAATGCTGGATTATATTATTGAGGATTTTGAAAAAAGCCGAATTATGCATGCAGATAACAGTATCGGTGGAATGGTTGTATGTGATAGCTCTGACCAGGCAAAGATGATGTTTGAAATTTTTAAAGAAAAGTATGCGGGTGAAAAGAAAGAGGAATACGAGGGCATTGATATTGTTGCTGAACCAGTTGTTTCGTATGGTTCGAAGCATAAAACAGCAATGAAGGTAAAAATAGCAGCTTTAATATTGCACGATGTGGGCACAAAAGATGAGCGCAAGAAATTGGTGGAAGATTTTAAGGACGGTAAGATTGATTTCTTGTTTGTGTATAATATGTTGTTAACTGGATTTGATGCCAGCCGTCTTAAAAAGTTTTATTTAGGGAGAGTAATTAAAAGCCATAATCTTTTACAGGCTCTTACTAGAGTTAATCGGCCATACAAGAAGTTTAGATATGGTTATGTTGTTGATTTTGCGGACATTAAAAAAGAATTTGATGTGACAAATAAAGCATATATGGATGAGTTACAAGCTGAATTAGGTGATGAAACAGAACATTATAGTAATTTGTTTAAATCAAAAGAAGAAATTGAAGTAGAGATTCAAGAGATAAAGGATGTGTTGTTTCATTATAATACTGAAAATTCTGAAATATTTTCACAACAGATAAGTGAGATTCAAGATCGTAATAAAATGCTGCAAATTCTTAGGGTTTTGGGCAATGCGCGTGGATTATATAATCTTATCCGCCTTTTTGGGCATTATGAATTATTGGAGAAGCTTGATTTTAAAAAGCTTTCAACGTTATATCGTGAAGCGAGTAATCATTTAAATCTTTTGAATATGAAGGAAAAAGTTGAAAACGCTACGGATTCCTCAAATTTGTTAAACATTGCTTTAGAAGATTTGATTTTTAAATTTGTCAAAATATCCGAGGAAGAGCTTGTCTTAGCAGATGAGCTAAAAAACATCCTTCAGAAAACACGTGAGGCATTGGTTGATAACTTTGACAAAAAGGATTTAAGGTTTGTGTCTTTGAAAGAGGAGCTAGAGCGATTATTTAAAAAGAAGAATTTAAGTGAAATCACACAAGAAGAGATGACGGCTAATATCGGTTGCTTAACAAAAATATTTGAAAGAATTAAAGAGTTAAACCGAGAAGACAATTTATTAAAAGAAAAATATCAGCACGATAAAAAATATGTTCGCATACATAAGCGATTGATCGAGAATCAAACTATTTCTAAAAAAGAGAGCACTATTTTTGATGCTTTGCTGGGGGTTAAAATCAAGGCAGATGAACAGGTATTGCATAATAATCAGTTATTGAGCAATGAAGGTTATTTTGACAGGATGATGACGGGATATGTTGTTGATCAATTTCAAACAAGAAATGGAGTAAAATTAACGCCGGATTCTACAAAATATATCAATAAATTAGTCGTTAATGAATATATAAAAGAATTCAATGGAGAATCTGAATGGTAACTGCGGACTTTCAAAAGGAAGCTAAAGATTTAATTGATAAATTAAAAAAAATTTGCGCGAATTATGGGCTGGGAAATGATGGTAATGAATTTAAAATTATCACACAGGTTTTTCTGTATAAGTTTTTGAATGATAAATTCGCTTATGTTGTTAAACAAATAGATCAAAAGCTGAGTAAGGCTGACAATTGGGAAGAAGAACTTTCTAAATATTCTGATGATGAATATGAAATGCTGCTTTTTAAGTTGAAAGCCGACACCGCTCGGTTAAAGAAACAACATTTTATATCATATTTATTTGAAAGACAAAGTAAATCTGATTTTTCAAAATTATTCGATGATACCTTGCGCGATATAGCTATTTATAATAATGATATATTTGCGGTTAAAACGGACACAGGCCAAAAAATTGTGCTTTTCGACGAGATTAGTCAGTACATATCTGATAGTTCTCGTAGAGATGAATTTTGTCGTGCTCTTATTAATCCATTGGTTAATTTTAGCTTTGAAGGAATATTTTCTCAGAAATTCGATTTCTTCTCGACTCTTTTTGAGTATCTTATTAAGGATTACAATAAAGATGGCGGGGGAAAATATGCGGAATATTATACTCCTCATGCTGTTTCCAAAATTATGGCATCTATCTTGGTTGATAAACCAGTAAGTAATGTAACTTGTTATGATCCATCAGCTGGTTCTGGAACGCTTCTTATGAGTCTTGCTCATGCGATCGGCGAAGATCGTTGTTCAATATTCTCACAGGATATTTCTCAAAAATCATCAAGTCTTTTAAGGCTTAACTTAATTTTAAATAATCTTATTCATTCAATTCCAAATATCATACGTGGAAATACGATAAAGGATCCTTATCATAAAGATGGTAAAAATTTAAAAAAATTCGACTATATTGTTTCCAATCCACCATTCAAGCTTGATTTTAGCGATTTTCGAGAAGATGTAGATACAAAAGAAAATCATGAAAGATTTTTTGCAGGCATTCCCAAGATAAAGAAAAAAGCTATAGATAAAATGGAGATATATCTTTTATTTATTCAACATATCATGTATTCTTTATCGGAAAAGGGCAAGGCCGCAATTGTGGTTCCTACTGGCTTCATTACAGCGGCTTCAGGTATCCCGATGAAAATTCGTGAAAAATTAGTTGAAGAAAAAATGCTGCGGGGTGTTGTTTCAATGCCGAGTAATATTTTTGCCACGACAGGAACCAATGTTTCCATTCTATTTTTAGATAAAGCTAACACAAAAGGTGACATAGTGTTAATGGATGCCTCTAAGTTGGGAACAACAGTAAAGGAGGGCAAGAACCAGAAAACCCTCCTATCTCCAGAAGAGGAAGAATTAATCATTAAAACATTTAATGACCATAAACCTGTGGAGGATTTTACGGTAGTGGTCTCTTATAATCAAATCAAAGAGAAGAACTATTCATTGAGCGCAGGGCAATATTTTGATGTGAAGATTGAATACACAGATATTACAGCTGGGGAATTTCAAAGAAAGATGGATAGTTATAAGACCAATCTTGATAAGTTGTTTGGAGAATCAAAAGAGATGGAGAAGGAAATCAAAAAACATTTGTGTGGATTGAAATACGATGAATAGTCCAACTATTGGTAACTCGTGTAATATTACTACAGGGAAGCTCGATTCTAATCATGCAGTTAGTGGCGGGAAATTTCCTTTCTTCACCTGCGCGGTAACCCCAGATACGATCGACTCTTTTGCTTTTGATGATAATGTGGTTTTAGTGGCAGGCAATAACGCTCAAGGCAATTTTCATGTAAATCGGTATAAAGGAAAATTCAACGCTTATCAAAGAACGTATGTTTTGACGGCCAAACCAGAATTTGAAATCGATTTCATATATTATTCTTTAAAACTTGAATTAAAACGACTGAAAGAAAGGTGTCAAGGATCGCAAACTAAATTTCTTACGAAGCCAATTTTAACGAGTATTCACTTAAGGGATATTGATAAAATTGCTCAGCAAAAAATTGGCGCTGTTCTTTCGGCATTAGATTCCAAAATCGAGCTTAACAACTGCATTAATTCAGAATTAGAAGCTATGGCAAAAACGTTATACGATTATTGGTTTGTTCAATTCGATTTCCCCGATAAAAACGGTAAGCCCTACAAAACCAGTGGTGGTAAAATGGTTTGGAATGAAAAGCTGAAACGTGACATTCCCGAGGGCTGGAAGGTGAAACGAATTGGAGATTTCGGAGAGTTTAAAAATGGAATAAATTATGACCCATCTTTAGAAGGTGATACAGATGCAAAAATTATAAATGTTAGAAATATAAGCAGTTCAAATCTTTTTATTTCACAATATGATCTTGACATAATTAGATTACAGGAATCAAATGTAAATAACTACTTAGTTACTGATAAAGACATCTTAATAGCAAGAAGTGGGATCCCTGGAGCTACACGTATGATGTTTGAATTTGCTAAGAATACAATTTATTGTGGCTTTATTATAAGATTTCAAGTAAATACTTTAATTGAAAAAAATTATCTTTTCTACTTCTTGAAAGATATGGAGAAAAATACAACTTCAAAATCGGGTGGTACAATTATGTCGAATGTGAACCAAGATACAATGAAGCGTATGATTGTTATCGAACCTAATGACCAAATTGTTATTAAATTTAATGAGTTCATCAATCCAATCTTTAGCAAAATAAATGGCATAATTCAAGAAAATCAAAAACTCACCGAACTCCGAGATTGGCTTCTTCCGATGTTAATGAATGGGCAAGTTAAGGTTAGTTAATAAAAAAGGAATAAATTTTTTTAGAGAGGTCTGCTATGGAAAAAGTTTATACTAATAAATTATCCATTTATCTGATAAAAAATGAATATTCTTCTCATGGGGATATATTAAAAAGCATGGAAGGCCTTGAAATAGAAGATATAAATAATGTTGGAACTCTTTATTATGGGGGTTCGCATGTGAATGTTCCTGGGTGGATTAGGAGGTTTTTTGGCGATTCTTTTTCGAATCTGAAAGAAGAGTCTGAGGGAAATGCTTTTAAAATTTTTAGTGCTAGTTCTAAGGCAATTCTTATTACTTCTATTGAGAGTAGATTATTTGCAATAACATTTGGTTATGGACATACGTTATTAACTCCTGGGGTTTTGGAAGAGCGTTTCGGGTTAAAGGTTGCACTTAATACCATCGACCCGGAGAATCTAAAGTGCATTGATAAGACAAATATGACAGCTGTTCCAAAATTATCTAAAGAGCAGATGTCTAAAGACGGGACTATTGCTAGTTTCGGTATAGATGTGGAGCAAGATTTGATACAGGGAATAACAGGAAAATCAAAAGAGGAGATATTTGGAAAAACTATTACTGGCAAAGATGGACTTAGCATCTCAGTAAAGTTTGATGCAACCAATATCAAAGAGTTTTTGAGGGTTTGTCTTGATAAATATAGAAGCCTTGATTATAAACAGGATTTTTCTTTTATAGATCATGTTGCAGCAATTAAAGATCCAAAGAAAATAGAAAGATTAGATACTTTGTTGATAGAGCAAATTAGAAATAAGCAATTTGATAAAGTTTGGATGGCTATTCCAGAGGTAATTGCGTGGGAAAATGTCTCTGAGTTCAAAATGCATGGAGGGGATTCTTCTCTTGGGGACGATATCTGCTTGCCAGAATTTCTGGAATTATTGTCAGAAGAAGAGCAAAATAATATATCGACATATCACTCTAAGACAATAGAGTGTTTATCTGCGAGTAGCGGAGAAGCTGTTGCGTCTTGGAAAGCATATAATTGTTTGTATTGTGAAATTAATAATGAGGGTACTTATATTTTAAGTAATGGAGCCTGGTATGAAATAGAAAGAGATTTTGCTCAGCAGGTTAATGCTGAATTTGCCGGATTCAGAGACGGGAGCACGGTAGATATAGAATTCCCTAATTGCCAAAAAGGAGAGCATGAAGATAAGTACAATGATAGAGTTGCTGTTATGTTAAATGCGTTCAATATGGATAAGAAAACTGTTAATCACGGTAGCAGGTATAGCAAGATAGAATTTTGCGACATACTGTCTTCTGATAGAAAATTGATACATGTGAAACATTATGGGGCTTCATCAGTCTTGAGTCATTTGTTTGCTCAAGGGCTTGTCGCAGCAGAATTATTCATATCTGATGAGGAGTTCAGAAGAAAGGTTAGAGAAAAATTGCCAGATAATTTTAAGCAGCTTATTCCGTCAGTTAAACCTAATTCAATGGAATATGAAGTTGTTTATGCGGTCATTAGCGAATGTGAAAATTCTTTGGATATACCTTTTTTTAGCAAGATAAATTTACGAAATGCAAAACGACGGCTTGAGATGTTTGGATATAAAGTTTTCTTCAAAAAAATTTCGATGGATGCGTAATATAAGAGAGAATAAAGTCAAACTTGATATTGGATAAAAAGGAACTTGGTGATCTAGTTTAAAGATTTAAAGTTAGTTATAACATTAAGGATCAAGGATAACGGTTCTATTTAATTGACAGATGATATGGTTAAATAGGTGTCTGTCCCGTGGTACTAAATTTACAATTTTTGGGAGTCGAGGAAAAAAGAAATAGATAATATTGAAAACAATGCAAATATTTAAATTTAAATAATCTCCTAACTTGGTGAAAAGTAAAAATTATGGAAATCATATATACAATTTTAAAAGATATAAAAAATTATTTCACTAAAAAAAGAAGAGCAAAAAACACCCAGACTAAAAGCATAAAAAAAGTATTCTATGCATTGCAAGAATTTGATACATATTTAAATTTCATAAGACCTATTAACTCTACCCCTTCTCCTTATCCAACTTTTCTTTCTCAAGAAAAATTCACAGAGTTTTCTGATAGATGCCAGAAATTATCTCAAACATTAGATCAAAATGCATTTGATTGTCCGGATTACATTGAAAAAAATATAATGATATTTAAAAAATGGATTGTCGCTCAAGAGATGATAGTTAAACATGATGATGTTTCACCTCTTAATGCCAAAGCAGTAGAAGACGGCCCTTTTCAGAAATTTAGGGCTACATTAAGCAACTTAATAGAATATTTATCAAAAATAATAGAAAACACCTAACTGGTGGAAGCGCGCAAAGAAGTTCACCCCAGTAGGTGATTTCGGATGTTATATGAAGAAATATATAAAAATAAAACATTAAAAATAATACCCAAAGAATGCAAAAAAAACAAGGTTTGGATTGTTAATGAAAACGATTTTAAAATACACTCATTTAGAAGCTAGGCGATACTTTCTGAAAGAAGAAAGCTATTTTAATTTTGATCTTCCTCCATATTTTAATTTCCAAAATCTTATCACTAAACTATCAAAAAAAATGGACAATAAATTGCTTTCGGATTTCTATGGAACTTGTAAAAGCGCAAATACTAAAAAAATAAAAGCAACTTATCCAAGCGAATTTGAAGATGTAAACTATAAACTGCTTAATAATAAAGATGGGCGATTTGCATGGCGTCCATTTCAGCTCATACATCCAGCCATCTATGTTTCCCTTGTTCATCGGATTACCGAAGAACAAAATTGGAAGTTTATAATTAAAAGATTTAAGGATTTTAGCAAGAATCCGCGAATATCTTGTTTTAGCATTCCTTTAGAATCAAATAGCAAAACATCAGATAAAGCAAGAGCTGTTATGAATTGGTGGCATTCCATTGAACAAAGATCTATAGGTTTGGCGTTAGAGTACGAATATATCCTACATACAGATATTTCGGATTGTTATGGCTCTCTTTACACTCATACAATTCCTTGGGCTCTACATTCCAAAAAGACAGCAAAGGAAGAAAGGGATAATAAGCAGTTAATTGGTAATGTGATTGATAAACATCTTCAGGATATGTCTTTTGGACAAACAAATGGGATTCCTCAGGGCAGTGCTTTAATGGACTTTATTGCTGAAATGGTTTTAGGATATGCTGATCTTGAATTATCAAAAAGAGTCAAACGATTTAAATTAGATGATTTTCAAATACTTCGATATAGGGATGATTATCGGATATTAGCGAATAACCCTCAAGATGCAGAGTTTATAGTAAAACATATTACGGAAATTATGATTGACCTGGGAATGCAACTGAGTGCAAAAAAAACATTACTTTCCAGCGATGTGGTACAAGATTCGATTAAGCCAGATAAACTGTTTTGGCTTTCCAATAAAAAGGAAACAGGTAATTTGCAAAAAGATTTGTTACTGATACACAATCTTTCAAAAAAACATCCAAATTCAGGTAGTTTAACTAGAGCGTTGCATGAGTTTTTTTATCGGGTTGAAAATATTAAAAAAACTAAACGAAACAGTTCTGTTCTTATAAGCATTATTATTGATATTGCTTACAAAAATCCACGGACATATCCGGTTTCAGCTGCAATCCTTAGTAAGCTTGTAACCTTAATTGGTTCAGAAAAAGAGCAAAGCAGGATATTAGCTCTAATTCTAAGACGCTTTGAAAAAATCCCAAATACCGGATACTTACAAATATGGCTTCAGAGAGTTCTTTTAAAAACTAAAAAGAATTGTAGGTTTAATGAATGTTTATGTAAAAAAGTAATTAATCCAAGTGTTTCTATATGGAACTCTGATTGGCTTAAAACTTCTTTGAAAAACATTATAAGTTTTACTCCTATTGTTGATAAAAAAATAATCCAAAAAATAAATAAAACAATTGATGCAAAAGAAGTAGAACTTTTTGAGTTGAAGTCGGGTTATACTTATTGATTAAAGAAAGAAAAATATGTCAGAGCTTAACACATTAATAAGCGCATTTGAGCATACTCTTAAAGATAGTAATCTACAAAATATCACAATAGACCTAGCGGAAGTCTTTACTGACACACTAATGGAAGAAAGCATTGCAAGAGAAATCCCTATCATTGGAACAGTTGTCGGCTTAGGAAAGACAGCATTGGGAATTAAGGAGTTTTTGTTTTTAAAAAAGATAATATATTTTATTTCTGAGCTTAAAAATATATCCGCAACAAAGCGTTATGAGATGATTGATAAAATTGATAACTCTGGTAAGTTTAGAACAAAAGTTGGAGAAAAACTTTTATACATAATTGACAAGTGTGATGATCATGAAAAATCACAATTTATAGCTCGGATGTTTGCAGCTTTTCTTTGTCAAAAAATAAGCTATGAGGATTTTTTGCGTTCAGCAAGTATTATTGACCGAACACTACTTGAAGACCTAATTTGGGTTATTGGTCACGATGATTTTATGTATGAGGAACTGGGTGATTTGGTTAATAGCGGAATGTTCAATGTTAATGTTGTTGATCAAAGAGATTATGATTTAAAACTCCCAGCAGCTTATAAATTAGAAGCTCATTTGAGTGAAATCGGCAATAAAATTAAGGATATTTTAACAATATCAATAGAAAACAATGTGTAGAAAAGGGGAACACCTATTTTAAATTATAGAACAAATTCTTAGTAGAAGCTTGGCGGGGCGTTCATCAAAGTTTCAAAAAATAATTACAGGATAGAGGGGCAGGTTAAATTATTGACAAAACTCCTTTTTTCCCTTAACCTATAATTAAAGCCACTAGGACACAAAGACACAAGCATACTTCCAGTATAAACTTATATAGGAAAAAATATATCTATGTCTAAAAGACAAGATAATACAAAAATATCCTACGAAATAGATCCGTATAACCGATTAATTATCAATGATTCCAGTAAACAAAGCCAACTCTCCAGATTCAGACAAGTTCTTGACGGCAGATTCAAAATTAATCCGGACAATTCAGTATCTTATCTTGTAAAATCTCCTATGCCAAATGACCAGGAAATGCCATACCAGGTTAAACTTGAAGGCAACTGGTCTTTGGATAAAGAGCATAATTTATGCCTTAGTTTAAATAAATGGGGCAGACAGACTTTAGGGGATAAATTAACTCTTCAGGCAGATATTATGGATGTTGAGAAAAATTCTCTGCTTTTCAGCGTGACTACCACAAACAAAGATAATACGCAGTCAATATATATCCTTAAACTCCAGGGAGCGTGGCAGGCGGATAAAAACAATCGGCTGACATTTAGAGTGCAAAAAGAAGAAGGCAGTCATGATATTCTTACTTTTAAAGGAAGTTGGGAAATAAATAAACAGCATCAGATTATTTATCAATACGAAAAGGCTCAGCTGATCCGCAAAGAGAAAAATATTCAGATTTTAACATTCCAAGGTTATTGGGATATTAAAGATAAAGGCAGATTATCTTATGTTTTGGATTTGCAGTCTGATTCAGTGTTTAATTTTAAAACTAGCGCGGCTGTGTTTAAAGATAAATATATTAAATATGAATTAGGCATTGGTTTGGGCAAGAGCCCGGAAGAGCAGATAATTACGCTTTGCGGTAAATGGAAAATTAAAAAAGATATTGGCTTGGTATTTGAAGTGGAATATGAAAATGGAAATATCCGGGCAATTACTTTTGGCGCGGAAGCAAAGCTGACTGAGAAAAATAGTATAAGTTTTGAATTGAAGAACGATCAGAATAAAAACATCAGCGCTCAGCTACAGCTTTCCCGAAAGATATTAGACGGAGAAGGTTTATCGTTTTTGCGGTTTTTAAAGTCGAAGGATGAAACAGTTGTTACGGTTGGGGCAGGTCTTTCTTGGTGAAATGTAAAGGTCACCAGGACACAAAGTCACAAGGACACAGGTAATAATGTATAGGTTTAAAAGGAGGAGCTATGAAGATTAGTGTAGGAATATTGATTTTTGTTTTATGTTATTCGATTGTTTTTTGCAATCAGGTATTTTGTTTCGATGGCGAACAACCTAATCTTAATGATAAAAATAAAGAAGACGCCAGTTTGAAAAATTTTTGGGAAAAAGAGCAGCTTTTATTAGATCAAAAAATTCAGGAAGGGAAAATCCTTAAAATAAAAGGATTATATTTGGGGATGAATATAGACGAGGCCTTTAAAATTATCCCCGACGCATTAAAGGATAGTTTAGCGTTAGGTGCATTTAGGGGGATTGAGGAGGGATATATTATCGTTGATCAGCCATTTTATAATAAGTTCATTATTACATCTAATGATAATAAACAGGTTAAAAAAATAATATTAACTAGTGGCGCGGTAGACATGCTTTTTAATACAGATGGTTTGCCGGCAGAAGATTTTATTCAGAAGTTTAAGGAAAGCTATAAAATAGATAATCTAGAGCCCCTTTTTGAAGAAGATGGTTCAATTAGCTGGAAATTTATATCTACTGATGGATATAAATTAATCTTAACGAGCGAAAAAGATATTCTGTTAGAAGAAATAGCAGCATCATCTGAAATGCAGTTTGATTGAAAAATTGCTATACGAGAAAGGAAAAGAATATGGATTGGATAATTGATCTAACTGGGAAGTATTGGTTGATTGCAATTTTAGCAAGTGTGTGCTGTGGAATCTATGGCTTAAATTACGAAAAGAATAAAATAGAAGAAAAAGGGAACCCAAAAAAGACAGAAAAAAGTGGCGAGGAATTCAGGAAAGAAAACATTTTTAGCTTTTGGTGGAAAGATAAAATAGAGGCATTAGGAATCTTATTTTCTGAGTTTATAGGTTCTTTTGCGGGGTGGTATTGTCTTTTTCTTCTTGCGACCAGGTGGTGTAAACCTGTAGAACTTGGGGCTTTCGATGTAGGGTTAGCAACTATTGCAGTTATTTGTATCTCTGGATATTCATATAAACTAGTGAATAAGTAATTGGAGGACAGAAAATGAGTAAATTAGGCTGTATAAAAGATAAATTTAGTGGGAAGGATTATTTGATGCGGGCGTATTTGCCGATAATGAAATTGCCGAAAAAAATTGATTATACATCCAAGTTATCACCAGTCAGAGATCAGGGGGATGAAGGGACTTGTGTCAGTTTTGCTAGTGCTAGCGGAATGAAAGAGTATCAGGAAATGCTTGATTACGCCAAGTTTATCGAACTTTCCCCGAGATATATTTATAGCGAATGTAAAAAAATAGACGGAATACCCGATTCAGAAGGAACTACTTTGCGTGCGGCTATGCAGGTGCTGAATAAAAAAGGAGTGTGTCAGGAAAAGTTTTGGCCATATCAGCCGCATCAAACAAATAAAGCCAAGACAGGGTTTGCGGCTAATGCCAAGAAATTTCAGATAAAAACTTATGCCCGGATACTAAATTTGAGCGAACTGCGTTTGAATCTGGTAACTTTCGGGCCTTGTATTATTGGGGTGGAGGTTTTTGAAGGGATGATGACTACTAAAACCGGTATTGTTCCTATGCCTAAGAAAAATGAAAGAGTTTTAGGAGGACATGCTATTTGCCCGGTAGGTTATGATGACACTAAGAAACTGATTAAATTTAAAAACTCTTGGTCAGAACAATGGGGGCAGAAAGGCTATGGATTTTTGCCTTATGCTTATATTGATAAATACATGATGGACGCATGGAGTTCAGTGGATATTGAGGATGAAAATCCGCTTACTTTGGCAAGCGTATTGACTTATGCTAAACAATACGCTTAGCATAAAAGCATCGAGTAAAGAGTTGCGAGAAAAAACAAAAGGATAAGATGTTAGAAAAAGATATCGAAAATTTATTGTCTACATATACAAATGAATTTCTTCCCGATCGTCAATTAAAGCTTGTTGGACAGCAAGTTCGTTTGGGAAGTTATCGGGCCGATATAATATTCCAAGAAAACCCTGGGACAAAACTAATTGTTGAGGTGAAAAAGGGGCTTTTTATGAGAGATGCTGTCGGACAAATAGCAGATTATTATGGTTTATTGAAGCAAGAGTTCCCGGAAGATAATATAAAGCTTATGATAGCTGCTAACGTAATCCCTAAAGAGAGAACGATTTTCTTAAGGGACAAATTAGGAATAGAATTTTTAGAGTTGCCAATCTCTATGATAAACAAGGTTGCTGCAAAGCATGGCTATGTTTTTAAAGATTCCTATACGCCTGAACAAAAAGCCTCAACACAACAAACATTAAATGCAATAGAAGACAGGGTTTTAAATTATCGTGCATGGATTTTTCAAGCTAACCCTCAGCGATATGATATATTAAATGCTTTGTCAGATGAACGTTTGGATGTAGACGTTTGGCTTGTGAACCAATATAAGGATTATATAAAGAAAGGGGATATTGGTTTAATTTGGATGTCTGGCAAAGAGGCAGGGATTTATGCTGTTATAGATATTATGTCAGATCCGGATTATTGTAAGGATTCGCCAATGTCTACCCGGTACTGGACTAGTGATGAGGACAAGGATAAAGTAAAACTACGCATAAAATTTAAATATAAAATAAAACTTATTAATGATTATATTTCTCGCGAGGAATTAAAAAATATTCCAGGCTTGCGTAACATGAAAATTTTCAAAATGCCTCAAGCTACAAATTTTCCTGTAACAAAGGAAGAATGGCAAATCATTTCAAAATTAATCGAGAAAAAGATTGGTTAAAAGGGAGCGGTATGATCAATGTTATTTTTATCCATGGGATTAATTATCAGACTACCGGGTATAGCAATTGGTTATTTCAGAATATTCTTTGCGAGTACGGAAAAATCTTAAAGAAAAAAGGGATTGCTCAGGAAGAAATAGAGCAGAAAAAAGCCCAATTTATACAAAAAGAAATTATTTGGGCTGATGTTACTACCGACTTAACTAACCGCTATCTGAATTTAGAATACGAACTTTTTGGCAAGAAAAAAGGGTTATGGAACTGGGCTTCAAAAAAGGTTGATCCTTTAGCTTTACAGATAATGTATTACATCAAGGATAAGGGCGATAAGAATTCTGGGGAAATGGACATTTTGGAGAAGCTGGATCGAGCGTTTCATTCCATCACTCAAGAAGCAAGTGATACTATTGTTATTGCTCATTCTCTGGGTAGTGTAATTGCTTTTGATTATTTGTTCAAATTTAGGAAATATTTTTTAGATCCAAAGGTAAATGTTTTGTCTTTTATCACTTTAGGTTCTCCAATCCCGATATTTATCTCTGCTATGGGGCATGTTGAATCTGAGCTAGCCTTACCTGCGAATATTAAAGCCTGGCATAATCTTTATGATAATGAAGATGGCATAGCCAGAAGATGCAAGCCGTTCTTCTCTAAAATAGACGTTAAAGATACAAGCGTGAGTACGGGCTTTTTCCCAATTAGCGCGCATGTAAAATATTGGCAGAATAAACAAACAGCTTCTAAAATAGCAAAGATAATGATAAACACTGATAAAAGGTTGGATGAACACAGATGAAAGTTAAAACTGAGCATAACATGAGGAAGCATATATTAATATTTCAAATAGTTTTTGTGTTAATGGTTTTAATGGTAGGTAGTTGTTTTTCTGCGGATCATAGTAATGCTGATAAAGAAGCCACGAAAGAAAAACTTGTTAGGGGTAAAGCTGGCTTTACTGATGATGGGTTTTTTTATGTTTATGACGATAAGGGGAGCAAGTTAAATCATAAAATTCCTTCAGGTTGGATGGGAGATTATGGAGAT
>Ga0180007_10000799_pt1 | contig 48054 bp, 39 predicted proteins | sample MM_PC_MetaG_FD_121122 | JGI IMG/M metagenome (GOLD analysis project Ga0180007, IMG submission 121122) | Groundwater microbial communities from the Aspo Hard Rock Laboratory (HRL) deep subsurface site, Sweden - MM_PC_MetaG | ecosystem: Environmental > Aquatic > Deep subsurface > Groundwater... | reverse complement strand
TTCTTTCAACAGCTCCTGGGTCGGATTATCAAGGGTCGAGCGCAGACCAAACATATCACTTTTCAACAACCCGGATACGCCCATCCCTTGGGGATCTTCACTGGGTTCATTCGCCACAACAAACCCATCGTCTCGATTCAGGATACGGACCTGTTCTTTTTTCAGGCTTCCGATCATCAGGGGATCGTGGGTTGTAATGATGATCTGAGATGAGGAGTCTTTTCCAATGACGTTTTTGATATCATCGAAGTAGCGGAGTTTCCAGATGGGGTTGAGGTGTGTATCCGGTTCATCAAGCAAAAAGAGGGTTTCTTCTTCTTTGGTCAGGCGCATCAGGCCAAGAACGGTTAACAGTTGCTGTTCACCTTCAGACAGTTCTCGAAAGGAGATGTCACCTTCGGTGTTTTTATGTTTCACCTTGATTCTGACTTCGTCAATCAAGTCTGAGATATATGTGCTCTCAAGGTATTTGAAGAAAGTGACCGCTGTCGGTTCGGTTGTTGCCTCATCTGCAAATGAGTTTGCCAGGCCATGCAGGGCGTTTTCATCCGGAAGGAAGAGGTAGAGCAGTTCGAATTTTTCTTTCCGGTCGCGGAAATCAACGGTCCGGGATTCTTCACAGTCAATGGGGGCAACTGCGTATTGCCAGAGTTTATCAAGAAAATCGCGGACCTTCCCCCGGGCGTACCAGAATCGGTTATCCCCGTTTTTTATGATTGCTTCTGAGGGGTTGCTGCCAAACCAGTAGGGGCGTTTGAGTGAAAAAAGTACCGATTCCAGATCCTCAATGCCCAGATCCGACAGGACGCGTTTCACCTCGGGGTCGTTATCGATAAGATAGGCCAAAAGGACAAACTGGGAATGGACATTCCGGCAGAGGAAAAGGCGACGCAGGGGCATGGTTTCATCACTCAGCAGGTCATCGTAAAACTTTTTTTGATGACGATGAAACAACTCTTCAATGCGGTCGTTCTTTCCGGAGTAGTAGGCAAAGACATTTTTAGGAAGAAGCCCGTTTTCATCTTTACTGAGCGCCGTGGCCGAACTTTTCTTTCCGTTCACCGTGATTGCCGGTGTCTCATTGGCGTCCGCTTCCACCTCAACATGATTGTTCCGAATCTCATACGAAATCCGATAGGCAAACGGCGGTTTGTTTTTCAGATCCAGATCCCGGAAAATCATAATGATCGCTTCCAGAAGATTGGATTTGCCGGAGCCGTTCTGGCCGATAATGGCGTGGCTGTTAAACGTGACCTTCGTCCCTTCCGCATTCGTCCCTTCCGAAACGAAATCAATGCTGAACTCCCGGAGGTTGCGGAACTCTTTGATATACAGGCTGTTGATTCTCATTGTGATTTCCCCTGACCATCCACCTCCAGGATTTTTGCTTTCTCAGGCTCGTCGATCCAGCCCTTGACCATCTCGATTTTCAGCTGTCTGTAAAACCCGTCGATGGGAAGACCGGAGTTGTTCCAGAGCGCTTTGGCGGAGAGTTCATCGTTGTTTTTGACGAGAATGGCACTGAGGGGGGCATGATCTGTCATGCCCGGCTTTTTAGCCAGTTTCAATCGGCTGACCAGTTCGGTTTTTGGTGCTTTCATGGGTTCCTGTTTCTCCGTGGACATTCCGGTGATACTCTCTACGATGGATTGGGCTAATTGTTCTGCCACTTTGCGGGATTTTGCCAGTTGTTTCTGGAGGGTGTCGCAGAGAGATAAGAGGGATTGTGTTTTTTTAACAATTCGTTTTTGTTCTGCAATTGGAGGTAACAAAATTGGCATTCGATTTAGAATTCCATGGTTTAGGTTGGTCATTGTTGCCCCAACAGAATTCCCACCCAAGTATGTCCTTACCCATTCTGTTCTAAATAATAATAAAATGTATTCTCTTGAAAGTGTTTTATGAAATTTTAAAACAAAACTACCAGTGCCACAAAGCCAACCTGATTCGCGCTTTGTTACAAGTGCACACCTTCCCATCTCTCCTCGGCGGGCCATTACAATATCACCCTCATTAAGTGAGTAAGCTTCTAATTCTACAGCCTTTTTTTTTGATATTGAAACAGACATATTTTCAACAATTTTTGAGTTGATCATATGGGAAGGATTAATTAGAGGTACTCCATTTTCAATATAATCACTTTTATGGATAATTGATCCAAACGGACCCGTAGCAATCTCATTTGCCAAATAAACAAAACGAGTAATTGTCCACCCTCTTGGGATCTTAAATGGTTTCTCTGCATCTGTGATTGGTGACAGTGTATACGGTTTCTTAATTTCCCCTTTTTGGGCCAGCTCTGCTTTCTCTTTGGCGATCTTTTTCAACAGCTCACTCGCGGGTTCGTCATCGGGATTCTGAGCAACGAGTTTTCCCATCACCGCATTCTGGAGCACGCACTTTTTCAAATCCTCCACATCGTCAGGATGTTCAAAAAGCATGGACAGATTCTCTTCCACCCGTTTCCAGGCGGTCTGCAATTCGTCACCCCCTTGCGCATGGGCTAAGGCTTCAAGGGCTGAAATGCGGGTGTGTTTCACCAGCGTTGACCGTTTCTGCTGCTGCGCTTCCAACTGATCGCAGAGCGCCATGAGCTGATCCACTTTGGCAACGATTCGTTTTTGTTCTTCGAGGGGTGGAATCGACAAATAGGCATTACGCGCTTTTTCAGTCCCCAATCGGGGTAAATTCATACCGTGTGTTGAATTGTTTGAATATTTAATAAACCATGGAGATTTTAAGAACCAACGAATATATTCATTATTAAGAATCCCATATCCATTTAATGGGATCATTTCAGTTGTACAAACCCCGTTTTCATCAGCAACAACAACCTTATCTAAATAAGGTCGAAGTTTCCCATATAAAACGTCCCCTTTTTGGAAAACACTTTTGGTACTTTTTGAAATCCGATCTTTAAATTGAACCTTTCTCAAAATTTTTGATGTTATCTTTTCAACATCTTCTAACTCAAGTACCCATGTTTCTGGATTAATATCAGAAGGATTTGTTTTTTGTGCACCTGCATAGGATGTAACATCGCCCAGACGTGTCCACTTCCATGATTGTGGAATTTTCCAGGGAATTAGGTTCTCCGAGATCTTTGGTAGAGGCTTTGGCTTATTAATTTCTTTTTTCTCAACTATTAGTTTTATTTTTGATTCGATTTTTTTCAATAACTCACTAGCCGGTTCATCCTCCGGATTCTGCTCCACCAACTTCCCCTGAACCGCCAACTGCAAAATCATTTCCCGCAATCGCTGCACCCCACCGGGGGCATTGGCAACGGCACCGAACTCGTTTAAAAATTCTCCCGGAGTCATTGGGCATCACCTCTGTTTTCCAGGCGTAGCCGGGCATGGGTTATGGCGTCATGCAGCTTCTTTTGCAGCAGCTCTTTTTCAGGCAGTACCGTGAGATACTCGGCCACGTGAATGCCCGACTGATTCAGCTCCAGCAGTTCCACCAGTTCCTGTTTTTTACCGGCGCAAAGAATGATCCCCAGAGGATCTGCTTCACCGGCACGCCGTTCGTGTTTGCTCAGCCAACGCAGGTAAAGTTCCATCTGACCTTTGTCCTGTGCTTTGAAGTCGCCCAGTTTCAGGTCAATGACGATCAATCGGTTCAGGTCTCGATGATAAAAGAGCAGATCCATATAATAATCGTCATTATCGATCTGAATCCGCTTCTGACGGGCCATAAAGGCAAAGCCGCTTCCCAGCTCCAGCAGAAATTGTTCCATCTCGCGCAGGATGGCATCTTCGATATCTTTTTCATAATATCGGTCTTGAACACCTAAGAAATCAAGGAAATAGGGGTCTTTGAACACCAGATCCGGTGACAGCCTGTCGTCATTGCGCAAGGCCTTAAGCTCGTGGCCAATCAGCTCTTCCGGTTTACGGGAAAGCGCTGTGCGTTCATAGAGCATGGAGTCAATGCGATCTCGCAGGGTACGCACGCTCCAGTTTTCAAAACGGCACATTTCCGCATAAAAATCTCGTTTGAGCGGATCGTTGATGTAGATGAGGTCTTTAAAATGGCTCCAGCTCAATTTTGCACACAGCGTCTGCAAAATCTGAAGGTCAGGGAACGTCTCGGCAAAGCGGATCATGTAGGCCAGGTTGCGTTCACTCCAGCCCCGGCCATATTCCGCAGTCAATTTTGCAGACAGGGCCTGCAACATGTATTTACCGTATTCTGCACGATCATTGCCAAGAATCTCTTGATTGATGCGTTGCCCAACCTGCCAGTAGAGCAGGGTCAGAGCGGCATTGACCGTCACCGCAATCTCAGAACGCCGCTGTTCAATCAGGTCTTTGATCTCCCGGATGAATGACTGAGGGGGTTCGTTGTTTTTGCTGTTCATGATTTTTTTACTCATGCCCGTTCCCTTCAACGTGATGGGCAAAGGCCGCTGCCAACGCCTGTTTCAACTGCTCTTCGGTGTCTGCAATCTGGCGGGAAATCTCTTTGAATTTCACCAGCAATGCATCGGGATCATGGCTTTCCGCCTCCGGTGAGTTGGGATTCTTCGCATCAAGGTTGTAGATAGGCCAGAAGATGCGGTCACCGGCGGACTGTTCATCTTTGGCTTTCTGACGGAGCTTGTCGGCCTGTTCTTTCAGATCTTGTTTTGTATTTCCGTTCGTCTCTCTGGCCTGGCGCTCCAGTTCGGCTGCCTGATTGTTCAGCGCTTCGGCTTTATCCCAGTGGGGTTTTGCTTTGGCCTCGGCATCACGCTTGCGAGATTTAAAATCCACCTTCCAGGCACGTTCGCTTTCCACACGGTCGGCAAAGCCGTTTGATTCGTTTCCCCACCACTCTTTTTCTGCCTGAAATTCATCAAGGGTAATGGGCTTGGTTTTGGAGTAGCTCTTGTACCCCGTTGGATAGGGGTGCTCATAGTACCAGATGGTGTCGGTGGATTTTCCTTTGGTAAAAAAAAGCAGATTGGTTTTAATGCCGGTGTACGGTGCAAAAACGCCATTGGGAAGGCGGATAATCGTGTGAAGGTTGCACTCCTCCAGCAGAAGCTGTTTGACCTTTGCTTTTACCCCTTCACCAAAGAGATTGCCATCGGGAAGAACGATGGCTCCGCGTCCGCCATCTTTCAGCAGTTTCTTTACAATCAGGGTGAGAAACATGTCGGAGGTTTCACGGGTACGCAGATCAGCAGGAAAGTCGGTTCCCACACCATCCTCTTCACTCCCGCCAAAGGGAGGGTTGGTGATCACGCAGTCCACTTTTTCATTTCGTGACCAGTCGTTCCAGGCTTTTGCCAGGGTGTTTTTATGTTCGATCTGCGACGGCACATCAATGCCGTGAAGCATCATATTGGTGGTACAGAGCAGGTGGGGCAACTGTTTTTTTTCGATTCCGTGAATACAGGATTCAATGGCCTTTTTATCTTCCGCGCTGGATTTTTTTGTAATCTGAGAATTGAAATGATCAATGGTTGCGGTGAGGAAGCCTCCGGTACCACAGGCAGGGTCCAGGACGGTTTCACGCTTTTTAAGAATCGGGTTAACCATCTGGACCATAAAGTGTGTCACGGCCCGGGGCGTATAAAACTCACCGGCATTGCCTGCACTGCGCAGGTCGTTGAGGATCTTTTCATAAACATCGCCCAGGTTTGACCGGGTTTTGAAATCGTGAAAATTGATGGCTTCATCCAGCTTTTCGATGACTCCCAGCATCAGGGGGCCGGACTTCATATAGTTGTTGGAGTCCACAAAGACTTCACGAACCACTTTTGCCTTTGCCCGGCTGTCGTCATCATCGATGGTGTCCAGAGGAAGTTCTCTCAAACCCGGGAAAACGGTTTCATTCACATGGGCAATAAGATCACTTGCGGCAATCTGCGGAGCGCTTTTTCCGTCGGAATCCGTTGTATATTTTGCCCAGTTTCTCCAGCGGCACGCTTCAGGCAGGGGTGACACATAGGTTTCACCTCGACCTTCAAAACTGTCTTCCCATTCTTCTTCACGCTGATCAAACACTTTCAGAAAAAGCATCCAGGTGAGCTGCCCGATACGCTGTGCATCCCCATCGACACCATCGTCTTTACGCATAATGTCCTGGATCGCTTTGATACTGCTGACAATACTCATATTGTTTCCTATGTTTGGAATGCTTACGCACTCATGGATTTGTCGTTATCATACAGAGCCTGTTCCAATTCTGTAATGGCCTGGGTAAACTGATCGTTGCCGCCAAAAATACCCCGTCGTATCTGGGTTAAGCTTCCAAACCTGTCAAAGGGAGGGAGTTCAAGCACTTTGGGGTCTTCAAGGTCGGCAATGCCGTTGTGGGCATATTTTTCAAGAAGGGATTCCAGAACTTCACGGGCCTGATCACCGTATTTTCCGAAGTAGTTCCGTTTCTTTACATTGTCTGCCCGCTCTCTACGGGTCAGGGGTTTCTGGTCAAAGGCGATATGCGACACCAGATCGAAAACATCAAACGCCTCACTCCCGGTCACCGCCTGTTTCAGAACATCAATGGGAATCCCTGAACGTTCAAGCTCGTCAATCACTTTCTTTTTCCGGTCACTTTCATTCCAGCGCCTTAGAAAATCGTGCAGCGTCTGATACTGATCTGTCAGGGTTCGTTTGATATCCTCTTTGAGGAATACCCGGTAGTCTTCGGTAATCAGCCTGCCGTCCACATCAAGGTATTGGGACCGTTCCACAGCTGTGCGGACGGCCACATCGTCAATATGGTATTTTGCCGGTTTCTCCCGAACTTCGTTGGTGGTGTCCCAATCAGGATCTGCATCAGGGTATGAATTTTCGGGAAGTACCGGGTTGCCATTCCCGTCCGTTAGGGTTTCTCCTTGACCGTCATCTTCAGGTGGCACAACAGGATCATCCTCACCCGGTTCATAGATCACAACCGGCTCGCCATCAAAATCAGGGTCGGCAAAAAGCCGGGTGGCCCCCTTAAAATCCATGATGGTGAAAAAGAGCTTCTGATAATCTTCACGAAGACGGGTTCCACGCCCAATGATCTGTTTAAACTCCGTCATTGAGTTGATGTTCTGATCCAGCACGATTAGCTTACAGGTTTTTGCATCCACGCCGGTTGTCATCAGTTTGGAGGTTGTTGCAATGACCGGATAGGGTTCATCGTTATCAAGAAAGTAAGAGAGCTGGGCTTTTCCTTCTGTATCATCGCCTGTAATGCGCACCACATAACGGCGATTGGAAGCCGCTTCGGGAATCAATTTGACCAGTTCCTGGCGCATACGTTCTGCATGGGGCTGGTCATCGCAGAAGACAATGGTCTTTGCCATGGGGTCGGTATTTTGAAGGTACTCCCAGACTTTTTTTGCCACCAGCTCTGTTCGTTGGGTGAGCACGAGGTTCCGGTCAAAGTCTTTTGTGTTGTACTGGCGCTGCTCGACCTCGTGACCGTATTTGTCTATTTTGCCTATTTCAGGGGTATACCCGGCGGCATCCATATCCGTAACAATGCGAACCACTTTATAAGGAGCGAGGAAGCCATCTTCAATGCCCTGTTTGAGTGAATAGGTGTAAATGGGTTCACCAAAATAGGTGATATTGCTGATTTCATTTGTCTCTTTAGGGGTCGCTGTCATCCCAAGGTGGGTTGCGGAATCAAAATGGTCTAAAATTTCCCGCCAGGCAGAATCCTCTCTTGAACTTCCCCGGTGACACTCATCAATCACGATCAGATCAAAAAAGTCTTTGGGAAAATCTTTAAAAATCTGTTTTTCTTCATCGTTTCCGGTCACCGCCTGATACAGGGAGAGATAGATTTCATAATTTTTCTTTACCGTACGATTCGTGATCTTATGCATCACCTCACCAAAGGGAGCGAAGTCCTGCTGCATTGTCTGATCAACCAGAATATTTCTATCGGCAAGAAAAAGGATTCGTTTGTTTCGTTTCGCTTTCCATAACCGCCAGATAATCTGAAACGCTGTATAGGTTTTGCCGGTACCCGTTGCCATGACAAGGAGTATCCGGCGCTGCCCTTTGATGACAGACTCTACCGTCCGGTTAATGGCAACCCGTTGGTAGTATCGGGGTGATTTGCCGGAACCGTCAGAATAATAGGCCTGATCGACAATTGATTTATCCGGTTCGGATGAGATTCCTTTCCATGTTTCAAACAACGTCCATAGGGCCTCAGGATTCGGGAATTCCTTCAACGCCAGTTCTTTTTCGGTTTGGTCAGTCAAACCGGTTCTGTCATGCATCAGAAAGCCGTCGCCATTTGAGCTGAACGCAAACGGAGCATCAAGCATCTCGGCATACAGGAGGGCCTGCTGCATTCCATGGCCGATGGGGTGTTTATTTATTTTGGCTTCGATGACTGCGATAGGTATATTGGGTTTTGCATAGAGGACGTAATCAGCACGTTTCGGACCGCCTTTTACCTCCGGATTGGAAATCCTTGACGCAAGATTCCCCCGAACCATGATCCGCCCTTCGGTAATTGGGACTTCTTCACGGAGTTGTCGTTGCCGCCATCCGGCCGCAACGATACTGGGGGTAATAAATTTCGTACAAATGTCACGTTCACTGAGTTTTAATTTATCCATGCAATTTTTCTCCGTAAACAACCAAAAATCTCATGAAACAAGTCATTTGCTATTTTGAATCTTTTGTATAACATATCTCCTGGTAGTTCAATATAGTAAACAACTGAAAAGCTGTCAGGGTCTGGTTTAGAGCAAGGTGAATTTCTGGCTTATAATAAAGGACATTAACCCTTGTCTTTACCGAACAGTGCATGTCCAAATTCCCACGAACAATGACTTTCCCGTGACGTAGTTTCACTTCCTGATGGTTCGGTGTCTGGAGTTCCAGCCATCATCTGCAATGGCAGGTATCAGATAATTGCTTATGATATCAAATTCAGATAACATTTTTTGTCCATGGCTTCCCACTGTAATTATTACCAAAGGTCAAAGGTCAAAGGTCAAAGGTCTATTTTATTGTCATATATCATATGTGGTTGACATATGAGGTCATCATATAAATATTTTTTATCAGTGTGTTAATGGTATGTAAGATATCATCTATAACAGGTGGGGCGTCTTTGTGTCAGAAAATTTATATCGGGGAAGGGGTATAAAATAAAAAAAGGTCTGAATAATTTTTTTCCGATTTATTTTAGGCCCTATAATTTTTTAATTTAACGAATGATAAAAATATTCAGATAAGAAAGAGGATGGTTTTCAAAAATAAAAAAGGCCGATCAAAAAATTGATCAAACCCTTTTTTTGTGAGGTGACAAAAAATGTCATTCTCATCTATTTGTCAAGTTTTCCATTTTAAGTGCCGACCCACAAAAAAGCCGAACTTAAAAAGTTCAGCTTTTTTTGGTACCGGAGGTCGGAATTGAACCGACAAGGAGTTGCCTCCGGTGGATTTTGAATCCACTGCGTTTACCAATTTCACCACTCCGGCATTTGAGTGTGTTTAATATGTAAAAATGGCGTGATTGTCAATGAATTATCAGCTGATGGCTTGAAAAATTTCAACTGTTGAAACCGCGCCCTGTCTGATGATCCGGACAGGGTCGCAGGTGACGTCAACAACCGTAGAGCCAAGGCCGCCTGATAAGGGTCCCGAATCAAGGACAAGATCGGCTTTGTCAATGATTTCAAGGGGCATTTGGGATAGATCGCTGCATCCAGTCTCACCGGAAATATTGGCGCTGGTGCCGGTGATGGGGTGGGGCAGTGAATTGACCAGAGCGGCTGCCACCGGATGTTCGGGGATACGGATGCCGATTTTTCCGGTTCCGGCTGTCAGGATTTGGGGAATGCAGTCCCGGGCTTCAAACACCAGGGTGACCTTGCCTGGCCAGAATCGGTTCATGATGCGTTGGGCCGACTGGGGAATGTCTCTGACCAGACCCTTAAGTTCGTCGATGTCCTTGATGAGAATAAGAATGGGGTTTTCCGGGGGCCGTTTCTTGATGTCAAAGACCCTTTGAATGGCCTTGGGATTTAATGCATCCGTGGCCAGACCGTACAAACACCAGGTGGGGAAGACAACCAGGCCGCCGTTTTTAATGATATGAACAGCATGGGCGATGGTGTTTGCTTCGGGTGTTTGATCATGGATATTGAGAATCTTACTGGTCATTTTTTTAACCACCCGTTCGCTACGCTCACTGAAGAGCAGGAAGAACCACGAAGAAGAGCAAGTAACAGTGCCTCCGGCTGTCCTGCCGCAGGCATGTTATTATTCATGAACTTCATGTTTAAATTGCTTTTTTTCAATCCCAGCTACGCCTGGGATTTTTATACTCACCATGAAGGTCATGAAGGACATGAAGTTTGGGCTGGAGTTGATATCTTTTCTTCGTGGTAAATTTGTTTTTAACTTTCTAACCCGAGTCTTGTGAGAAACAAAAAATAGTTTCGATTCAGAAATTGTAGATTGTGGTTCAGGCCAAGGCCGCAGGGTTTTCGAAACCGGAGGCGTAGCAGCGCTACGTTGAGGATTTCGAAAACCCGAGAACGCCGGCATGGGCCGCAAGATGCAATTTCTGCTTACACACATATTATTTTAATTTAGCAGCCAAAGCATCGGCCTTTTTAGTAACGCTTTTGGCCATGTCTTTTTTATGGTCTTCCAGATATTTTTCTATCTGGGGATCTGAAACACCAAGGATCTGGGCGGCAAGAATCCCTGCGTTGGTGGCGCCGGGTTTTCCGATGGCAACGGTGGCAACGGGAACGCCTGGGGGCATCTGGACGGTTGATAAGAGGGCATCCAGGCCGTTCAAGGACGAGGCATCAATGGGGACACCGATCACGGGCAGGGTGGTGTGGGCGGCCATGGCTCCGGCCAGATGGGCGGCCTGGCCTGCGGCGGCAATGATAACACGGATCCCGCGTGTTCGTGCTGTTGATGCGAATTCACAGGCCCGTTCTGGTGTTCTGTGGGCCGATGCCACGGTGATTTCATAGGGGATGCCGAATTTTTTCAAGGTGACAAGGGTTTCTTTCATCACGGCAAAATCCGAATCACTGCCCATGACAATGCCTACTTTGGGCGGGGTGTTCAGGCGGTCCAGGGCTTTCTGGCCGATATCTTTTCGGTAAAAGGCCTTGTCCCAGGTGATTTTTGCCGTGGCTTTGTAGGCTTTGTCAATGGTTTTTTCCACGGTTTCACCCAGGGCTGTGACTCCCAGAACACGGCCACCCGAGGTGACCACGGATTTTCCCTTGAACTGGGTCCCTGCATGGAATACAACCACATCTTTTATTTTTGCAGCTACATCCAGGCCGGTAATGACTTTGCCCTTGGCATAGCTGTTCGGGTATCCTCCGGCGGCCATGACCAGGCAGACGGCTGCTTTGTCATCAATATCCATGGTGTGACGGTCCAGGGTTCCGTCAATGCAGGCCAGCATAAGTTCCACCAGATCGCTTTTCAGGCGCATGAGAAGGGGCTGGGCTTCGGGATCACCAAAACGGGCATTGAATTCAAGAACCTTGATCTTGTCTCTGTCAATCATCAGACCGGCGTAGAGAATCCCCTTGTAAGGAATGCCTTCGGCTGCCATGGCGTTGACCGTGGGGATCATGACTTCGTTCATGATTTTGTCGTGCATGATGCTGTCCACCAAAGGCGCCGGGGAATAGGCACCCATGCCGCCGGTGTTGGGCCCTTCGTCATTGTCGAAGATTCGTTTGTGATCCTGGGACGAGGGCAGGGCCAGAACGGTTTTTCCGTCGGTCAGGGCCAGAAAAGAAGCTTCTTCGCCAATCAGGCACTCTTCGATGACCACCCTGGCGCCGGCACTTCCAAAGGCCTGATCCTTAAGAATCAGAGTCAGGGCATTTAAGGCTTCTTTTTCCGTATTGCAGATCAAAACCCCTTTGCCCGCGGCAAGACCATCGGCTTTGACCACCAGGGGGGCAGCCATGCTTTTGATGTATTTTTCAGCCTGATCATAGTTTGTGAAACTCTGGCCCTGTGCCGTGGGGATCTTGTATTTGATCATCAGGTTTTTGGAAAAGGTTTTGCTGGCCTCAAGCTGGGCTGCTTTTTTGCTGGCTCCAAAAACAGTCAGGCCCTTTTTTTCAAAAATATCCACAATTCCGGCAGCCAAAGGGGCTTCGGGCCCCACCACTGTCAGATCGATTTTTTCTGACAAGGCAAAGGAAAGAAGTCCGTCAATATCATCGGCTTTGATGTCCACACAGGTGGCATTCTGGGCAATGCCCGCGTTCCCGGGGGCGCAGAACAGGTTTTTTACGGCTTTGTTTTGGGCGATTTTCCAGACAAGGGCGTGTTCTCTTCCGCCGCTTCCCACTACCAGAATATTCATCGGGTCTCCTTGATTAAAAAATTCATTATTACGTTAATATCTTCAAATTTTAATGCCCATCCGGAATTATTCAAGAGCAAGCTCGATCAGCCTATCCAAAAGCTGGCTGAAGGATATCCCGGCTGTTTTGGCTGACAGCGGCAAAAGGCTGGTCCGGGTCATGCCGGGGATGGTGTTGGTTTCAAGGATATAAAAAGATCCATCACTCAGAATCATATCCGTCCGGCTGTAACCCCTCAAACCCAGGGCCTTGTGGGCTTTGATTGAAAGGGCCTGCATGGTTTGGGTCAGGTCATCACTGATTCGTGCAGGACAGATCTCCGTGGCCCCTCCAGGGCTGTATTTGGCCTCGTAATCAAAAAAGGTGCTTGAGGGGTTGGCCGGGATGATTTCAATCAAGGGCAAGGCAGTGAGGTCCTCATTGCCGATCACGCTGCATGTCAACTCGGTTCCCTTGATGAATCGCTCTATCAGAATGACATCATCGTATTCAAAGGCTTTTTCAAGGGCTGTTCCCAGGTCATTTCCGCTGGCCACACGGCTCATGCCGATGCTTGATCCTCCGGTTGCCGGTTTGACAAAAAGGGGCAGGCCAAGTTCATGTAAGCATTCGTTTTCATCAAAGGCCATGCCTTTCCTGGCAATGCGATAGGGAGGTACGGGCAGATTGTTTTGTTCGAATATTTTTTTGGAAGCCACTTTGTCTATGGCAAGGGCACTGCCAAGGACACCCGAACCCTGGTAAGGGATGTCAAGGAGTTCGAGCATGCCCTGGATGGTTCCGTCTTCTCCATAGGGGCCGTGGAGAATGATCAGCGCCACGTCAATGTCAGGGGCATCGGTGACAAGCCGGATCAGATCGAATTTGGGGTCATACCTTTGGATCAGGTACTTGTCCTTGTCCAGAGCATCAAAGACCTGGTTGCCTCCACTGATGGAGACCTCCCGTTCCGATGAAAATCCGCCTGAAATCAATGCAAGGGTTTTTTTTGTCATAGTTTACGTATTATCCACAGTGTCAGGATTTCTTTTCCAAACGCTCAACCAGGTTCTGTTCATAGTGTTCAGGGATGTGTAAGGCGGCAGAGCTTTTGTTCATCAGCATTTTCTGCTTGAGAACTGCCAGTTTTTTCATGGCCCTGTATTTGTCGGAAACATCATTCATGCCTGAAATCAAGTCTTCCATGCGTCTGATCTCATAATTGATTTCAATTTCTTTGGGGATACATCCCGCATTTTTGAGGATTTTATGGGCAAGCTTCAGATCATCGGGCACATGGTCGTCATCGTCAAGGGCAAGGGGTTTTCCATGACCTGGCAGGTTGTCAAATTTGCCTTGTTCCATGGCTTCCCGGATACGTTTTTCAACAATGCTTTCAAATCGGGTCTTTACGTCCATATGGCCATTATTCCTCTGAAACATGGGTTTATCATAAAATCATGGACTATATACCATTTGACCATCATGGGTTCAAGGGAATTCCTGGTAAACAAAAAAAGCCTTTCCGCATGATACGGAAAGGCTTTTCAATATGGTAGCGATGCTCGGAATTGAACCAAGGACACTGCGGATATGAGCCGCATGCTCTAACCGACTGAGCTACATCGCCATGATGGTTATTTTGTGTCAGATTCACGGACAGAGCCCTAAAAATCAAGGAAATGCCTGTTTGAAAAAGACAAGAGGGTTTTTAAGGTATTTGGGGGAAAAGGTCAAGGGTTTTTTTGGTGACATGGACGAGCACGGACGGAACACGGACGAACATGGACGGAACACGGACGAGCACGGACGGAACACGGACGGAGCACGGACGAGCACGGACGGAACACGGACGAGCACGGACGGAGCACGGACGGAACACGGACGAGCACGGACGGAACATGGACGGAACATGGACGGAGCACGGACTGTTGTTGTTGCTGTCCGTGTCAGTCCGTGATCGTCTGTGACAGTCCATGCTGTCCGTGTCAGTCCGTGATCGTCTGTGACAGTCCATGCTGTCCGTGCAAGACCGTGTTCGTCCGTGCCAACCCATTATTTTTTTTCTGCTTTTTCCAGGCAATCGACGCCGGGAAGGGTTTTGCCTTCCATGAGCATGAGGAAGGCGCCGCCGCCGGTGGAGATATAGGACATTTTGTCGGCGACTCCGGCTGCGTGTACGGCGGCATCGGTGTCGCCTCCGCCCACGATGGTCAGGGCAGGGGACTGGGCTACTTTTTTTGCGATGGCCAGGGTGCCTTGACTGAACGCGGGCATTTCAAATACGCCCATGGGGCCGTTCCAGACAATGGTCCCGGCATTATCCAGGGCTTTGGAATAGTCGGCCACGGTGTCGGGGCCGATATCAAGGGCCATGCTGCCTTTGGGGATGTCTGTGACACTGGTCACTTTGTTTGGGGAGTCGGCTTCGAATTTATCTGAAGCCACGACGTCCACGGGGAGGTGAAAGGAAATGCCTTTTTCCTTGGCCTGGCTGACGATTTTTTTTGCTGTTTCAAGGAGGTCGTCTTCGACCATGGATGCGCCCACATCATGGCCCTGGCTTTTCAAAAAGGTGTTGGCCATGGCTCCACCGATGATGACCCGGTCCACATGCTTGAGCATGTTTTCAAGGGCTTCGAGTTTGCTGGATACTTTGGCCCCGCCCACAATGGCCACCAGGGGCCTTTTGGGTGTTTCCATGGCTTTTTTGTAAAAATCGATTTCTTTGGCAAGGAGAAGACCTGCAGCTGAAGTTGTTGCATATTCGGTAATGGCTGCAACCGAGGCATGGGCCCTGTGGGATACGGCAAAGGCGTTGTTGATGTAGACATCACACAAAAGGGCCAGTTCCTTTGCAAATTCGGGATTATTTTTCTGTTCTGCCTCGTGATATCGAAGATTTTCAAGGAGGATAATATCCCCTTCTTTCATGGTGGAGATCATGTCCTTGACCTCGGGGCCGATACAGTCCGGGGCTATTTTCACGTCTTTTCCGATCAGTTTGGACAGATAGGCGGCCACGGGCTTGAGACTCATGGATGGCACAACCTTCCCCTTGGGACGACCAAGATGGGAGGCCAGAATGATTTTTGAATTCTGGGACAGGGCATAATTAAGGGTGGGAAGAACGGTTCGGATCCGAGTGTCTTCGGTTATATTCTGCTTATCGTCCATGGGGACGTTGAAGTCAACTCTGATAAAAACTTTTTTGCCTGAAATATCAATATCTTTTATCGTTTTCATAATCCACTCCATTAAGTAATTTTCACTGTATTCCGATAAAATCGAAGATGATCACGTTCTGTTTTTTTGTTTGTTTAATTGTTTTTTTCTGGACCAGCGTTCAAAAAAGGTTAAAAGGCCTGCATCATAGGCATTATCCACTTTTTCCTCATGGACTTCATTTGCTTTAGGATCTTTGCTCAAGGCTGTTCTCAGGCATTCGGTCTTGAGTTCACAGGCTTGAATGCATCGTTCAGGACTTTCCCGTAATCCGTTTTCAGTTTTGGGAAAGACCTTCTCTAATTGGCCAAAACAAATGGGTTTGGATTGATTTGAAGGTGCCATGATATGATCCTGAATTCCTTTTTTTAAGCTCTGCCATATGGGCAGAATGTAAAGGTTGATGAACTCGTAAAACGTCGACGGATGGCTATGGAAAAAGGTCCATAGGCAAGGCATAGTGTTTGGCCGGGCGTGAAGGCATACTAAACCGTATGTCGAACGTCCGGTCAAATACTATAACGCCGCATATGGGACTTTTTACGACGCCATCAAGGTTCACACACCTTATGCTTCTCATTAAATTCCTGTTTAAACAGAGCAATGTAACCCGACTCTGCAAAACTGAAATGACCGCCGGCCCCGATCACAAGGTGTTCATGCACTGTTATTTCCATCAGCTTCAGGGCAAACACCAGCTGTCGGGTGATGGATATGTCTTCGGGAGAAGGCGTAGGATCCCCCGAGGGGTGATTGTGGGCGAAAATCACGGCTGCGGCCTTATGATCAAGGGCAGACTGTACTACTTCCCTGGGGTAGACCGAACTTGCCGTGAGTGTGCCGGTGGAAAGGGTTTCACTTGCAATGACCTTGTTTTTGGCATTGAGAAAAACGGCCACAAAGCATTCTCTGGTCCTGTCACGGATGGCCATGTTCAGGTAATTGATCAGGTCTTTTGAATGTTTAATGGGATCTTGATTGATAAGACTGCTACCCAGGTAACGAACCGCCGTTTCTTTGATCAGACGGAGGCCCAACTGATTGGATGGGCCGATTCCATCAATTTTTGAAAGTTCGTATGAAGAGGCTTCAAACACACCCTGGAGGGTTTTGAATTGTTTCAGAACGGCTTTTGCAGCCTCTTTGCAATCTTTTCTCGGGGTGGCCAGGGTGAGCAGGAGTTCAATGACTTCATAATCCTGGAATCCGGATAGCCCTGAATCAAGGAATCGCTCCCGGAGTCGCTTCCGGTGGCCTTGGCTTTTATGTGTGACTGAGTTCTCCATGGATCAGTCCAGTTCGTGTTTTAATGTCCGTGTCATCAGTCGTTTAATGGATTTTTTTGGATCCTGGTTTTCAAAAAGAATCTTGTACACTTCGTTGCAGATGGGAAGTTCGATCCCAAGATTCTGTGAAAGATTGTACACCGACCGGGTCGTTTTCACCCCTTCGGCTACCATGCGCATTTCCAGAAGAATCTCATCCAGGGTTTTACCTTCACCCAGCTGGACACCCACTGTATGGTTTCTGGAAAGGTTGCCTGTGCAGGTGAGCATCAGGTCTCCCACACCGGCCAATCCGGCAAAGGTATGGGGATCTGTACCGAAACAGGCTCCCAGGCGCTTCATCTCGGTAAGCCCCCGGGTGATCAGAGCAGCCCTGGCATTGAGCCCCAGCCCCAGACCATCGGAAATACCGGCGGCTATGGCAATGACATTTTTGATGGCACCCCCCACTTCAACGCCCACGGGGTCATCATTGGTATAGACCCGAAAACGGGGTGTTGCAAAAACATGCTGGACCAGTTTGGCATTTTTGGCACTGGTGGAGGCCACGGCAACCACCGTGGGCATCTGCTGGACAACTTCCTTGGCAAAGCTGGGACCGGAAAGGACAATCAGCTTGTCCTGGTCAATGGGGTCAAGCACATCTTTTAACACACCCAGCATGGTCATATGGGTTTTGTTTTCGATGCCCTTGGATGCAGAGATGATCAGGGTGTCCTTTGAGAGATGCTCGGCCATAAGCCCGGCTGTTTCTCGCATGACATGTGAGGGAACCACCACAAGGACAATGTCTTTCCCTGCAACGGCTGTTTTGATGTCGTTGGTGGGGACAATGTTATCCGAAAGGGGGAACCCCGGTAAAAAAACGTTGTTTTCATGGTTGTTTTCAATGTGTTCCTTGACCTCTGTTTCAAAAACCCAGAGATCAATGGGGTAACCTTTCGTGGCAAGGAGATTGGCCAGAGCCGTGCCCCAGCTCCCTGCCCCCACAACACCGATGGTGAGTGAGCTGATTGACTTTTGAGTATGTTTGGGCATGAATAATCTTTCTTAAACAGGCAGGAACAATCTGTTTTGTTCCTGTCTGAGTTATTTAAAATCATGGTTTTCGGGTTTTAACCTCACCCGTCAGATCCGGTTTGAACGATGACAACATGAGTTTTGTTATGAAAAAAACGTCATCGTTTTTTGAGGAGTTTAGTCCTCCGGGTCTTCTTCCGGTTCATCATCATCGAAATCTTCTTCTGATTCGTCATCCGATTCGTCAAAGGCCTCTTCCGATTCGTCGTCCCATTCTTCCTCTTCAGAGCCATCCTGAGCTGTCATGGGTGCAACGGCAATGGCTGTCATGGTGTCTTCATCCTCTTCTTCAGATTCAGCCAGACGGACAGCTCCGATGACTTTTTCATTTTTTTCAAGACCGATGAGTTTCACTCCCTGGGTGTTCCGGCTTATCACGGATATGCCTCGGGTGGCCATACGGATCAACTTGCCTGTATCGGTCATCAGCATGAGATCATCATCTTCATCCACGAGTACGATGGCAGCCACATCTCCGTTTCGTGCTGTTGTTTTGATGGAAATCACACCCTTGCCGCCCCGTTTCCGGATCGGGTATTCGTCGATCAGGGTCCGTTTACCATAGCCCTTTTCCGTGACGGCAAACAGGGTCTGGCCATGGCTTAATACTTCCATGCTGACAATCCGGTCACCCGGCCCCAGTCTCAGGCCCCGGACACCCCGAGAGACACGTCCCATGGTTCGTGCATCGCTTTCGTGGAAGCGGATGGATTTTCCTTTTTGGGAACCCAGGAAAACATCCATGGTTCCATCTGAAATCCGTGCGGCCACCAGTTCATCGCCCGGGACCAGATCAAGGGCAATGATGCCACCCAGTCTGGGTCTGCTGTAAGCCATCAGGTCTGACTTTTTGACCAGTCCGTTTTTGGTGGCCATAATGATGTTTTTTCCTTCCTCAAAGGAAGGTACTGCAAGAACGGTGGTAAGTTTTTCGTCTTTGACAAAGTTCAGGAAGTTTACAATGGCTCTTCCTTTACTTGTTCGACCGGCAACGGGCAGTTCATACACCTTGCTCCAGTAGACCCTGCCCATATTGGTGAAGAACAAGAACATGTGGTGGGTTGAGGCAACAAACAGGTGTTCCACAAAGTCATCATCTTTGGTTCCCATGGCCATCTTTCCTTTACCGCCACGGCGCTGGCTTTCGTAAAGGGTGATGGGGTTTCTCTTGATGTAACCTTTGCTTGAGATGGTGACCACCATGTCTTCTTCTTCAATCAGATCTTCAATGGACAGATCGGCGCTGGCTTCTACAATCTTTGTTTTTCGGGCGTCTCCGTAATCTTCCCGGATTGCGATCATCTCATCTTTGACAATTTTAAGAACAAGGGCGTCGCTGGCCAGGATTTCTTTAAACCAGGCAATGTCTTTCATGATTCGGTCATATTCTTCAAGGATTTTTTCCCTCTCAAGGCCTGTGAGGCGCTGGAGTCTTAAATTTAGGATTTCCTGGGACTGGATGGCGGAAAGACTGAATCGGGACATGAGGCCTTCCTTGGCTTCGGCCGGTGTTTTTGAACGCCTGATCAGGGCCACCACTTCATCCAGATTATCCAGTGCTATCTTGTATCCTTCCAGAATATGGGCCAGCTCTTCGGCTTTTCTCAAATCATAAATGGTTCTTCGGACAATGATTTCTTTGCGGTGGAGAATGAAATGTTCAAGTATTTCTTTAAGTGTGAGAAGTTCGGGGCGGTTGTTCACCACAGCAAGAAAGATGATACCAAAGCTGTTCTGCATCTGGGTGTGTTTGAACAGCTGGTTAATGATAACCTCTCCCATAAAATCTTTTTTCACACTCATGGCGATGCGCATACCGGTTCTGTCCGATTCATCACGGACATATCTGAGACCTTCAATTACTTTTTCTTTCATGAGCTGTGCTATTTTTTCCACCAGGCGTGCCTTGTTTACCTGGTAGGGCAGCTCCGTGACCACAATATTTTCGTTGTCGCCCTTGTCATCACGCTCAATCTCAACCTTGGCGCGAACACGGATAATACCACGTCCTGTGCTGTAAGCTTCCTTGATGCCTTGGGTTCCGAAGATGATTCCATGGGTGGGGAAATCCGGTCCGGGAATATATTCCATTAATTCTTCGAAGCTGATTGCGGGATTCTCAATCATGGCGCAGATGCCATTAATAATTTCCACAATGTTATGGGGCGGAATGTTGGTGGTCATACCAACGGCAATACCCGATGACCCGTTGATGAGAAGATTGGGGATCTTGGCCGGAAGGACTGACGGTTCGGTCATGGAGTCGTCGTAGTTTGAAGTCCAGTTGACGGTTTCCTTGTCAAGGTCCTCAAGAAGCTCATGGGTGATCCGCTTCATGCGGATTTCCGTGTACCTCATGGCTGCGGCCGAGTCACCGTCCACACTTCCGAAGTTACCCTGGCCATCCACAAGGGGGTATCTGAGGGAAAAAGTCTGGGCCATTCTGACAATGGTGTCATAGACTGCCGTATCACCATGGGGATGGTATTTACCGATGACATCACCCACAATACGAGCGGATTTTTTGTAGGGTTTGTTCCAGTCGTTTTTCAGCTCACGCATGGCGAAAAGCGAGCGCCTGTGAACAGGCTTCAGCCCATCACGGACATCGGGAAGGGCTCGTCCGATAATGACACTCATGGCATACTCGAGATATGATTTTTTCATTTCACTCTCAAGGCTGATTTTTGATTGGGTATCAAGGTCTGTCATAGTTCTCCTACACAATTTAAGGTCAGATTAGGTTAATATCATCCGCTGCCGGCTTTATTTCAGGATCGATAAGCGACCGGTAATTCGAGTTGTAAATGTCTGTCAAGGTCAGAAAAAAGGTCACGATCAGGGGCCCGTAAATGATACCCAGAATACCGGACATGTAGATCCCTCCGATGATGGAAAGAAATACCAGGAGTGCGTGCATCTTGACACGTTTTCCCACCAGGATGGGCTTGAAAATGTATTCCACGCCTCCTGATAATAGTGCATAAAGAATTAACATGCCGACGAAGGCAGCAACGCGTCCTTTGAGAAGCATGAATAACGAGGCGGAAATAAAGACGATACCGATGCCCACAATGGGTAAAAATGCGAGAAAGGCCATGATCACTCCCCAGAGTATAGGGGAGGGAAGGCTGAAAAAAGCGAAAATCAGACCTCCCAAAAATCCCTGGATCATCCCGCTTAAACCGTTTCCTATAAGAACGGCTCCGCTCATCTCTTTGAACTTTTTAAACAGTATAACATCTTCGTCATTGGGCAGAGGTGAGAGGTCGATGATAAACCAGACCAGTCGTTTCCCGTCAATTAGAAGATAGAAGGTGATCACCAGTATCAGGCAGAAGTTGATAACGAAGTTCAAAAGGTGTCCGGCAATGGACTTGGCCTGATTGAGAAGAAACAGCCCGATGAAATTGCTCAGGTCACTGATGGGTTTGACCAGTTCGGCATAGCTGAGCTTGATATCGAAATTGGCAAGAAAGGTGTTCAGGCGTTCAAGGATTTTTTTGTTTTCAAGCAGGGTGATCAGCTGATTGGCAAGGTTTGCATCCCGGACATACAGAACAAAACCATGGGCTTCTTTTGTAAGTACGGTGATAAAAAAAACCATGGGCACGAAAAGAACAAAGAAAATGAGAATGCAGGTCAAAAATGAGGCATAAGCCGGACTGAGTTTTTTTCTGATCCAAAGATAGACCGGATAGAATATTCCGGTTACCACAGCCCCGAGCACAAGAACCGACATGAAAGGCCAGAAAAGCTTTCCCATCAGAAGCAGCGAGCAGAGAAACAAGGCAAGAAAAAACCATAAAATCATATCACGGGATGTTCTTGCCATAATAATAACTCCAAATGAAAAAACAAGACGTTGAAATTCAGACGGCTTTGAAGACAACAAAAATTCCCCGGATCTGCTCTATAAGTATACACAGATCGGGAAAGGAACATATTCAGCGGATCACTATTTTTTCAAACAAACAATGGATACAGCCAGATAAAGAACGACTTCATAAACAATGACCCCTTTAAATCCATGGGTAAGGCTGTAAATAATTCCACCGCCCATGATGGCGGGAACTCCGGTGAAAATAAGAATACCAATTTTTTGTGCAATACCCATGTGAACTGTTCTCCTTATCCGTTGATCACAATTTAAAAAACCAGAGGCTTTCAAGTCAATATGTATTATCTGAACCCTACTTGTTTAACAAGTACCTTAATCCAAGTAAAGGAAAAATTCCGGAAATGTTAAGATTTCCTGAAATAGGTTAAAGATGATAAAATAACATATGATGTTAATTGTTTATGTGAGGGTTTGCCTGGGTGTTTTGTGGGTGGACTTAAGTGGACATTGTGGACTGAGTGGACTTGAGTGGACATTGTGGACAGAGTGGACTTGGTGGACAGAGTGGACTTGGTGGACGGGGTAAAACCGGGGAAGGGTTTCCCCGGTTTTTGGAAAAGCATTATCGTTCGATGATCATGCCCATGCCCATACCACCGCCGATGCACATGGAGATCAGGCCGGTTGCGTATCCTTTGCGTTTCATCTGGTACATGCCTGTGACCATCTGTCTGGCTCCGGTGCAGCCAATGGGATGACCCAGGGATATTCCGCTGCCCAGTTCATTGGGTTTTTCCACAGGTATATTGAGCTCTTTCATGCAGCCGATGGCCTGGGAAGCGAATGCTTCGTTGAGTTCGATCATGTCCATGTCATTGATGGACATGCCGGTTCGTTTGAGAATTTTTCGAACAGCAGGAACAGGACCAAGGCCCATATACGCAGGATCAAGACCGCCGCTGCCAAAGGCTTTAATTTTGACGATCACCTCAAGGCCCAGTTCTTTGGCTTTTTCTTCTGTCATTAGAAGAACCGCTGCTGCGCCGTCGTTTATGCCCGATGCATTACCGGCAGTGACGGATCCGTCTTTTGTAAAGGCGGGTCTCATGGCAGCCAATTTTTCAATGCTGGTTTCCATGGGACGTTCATCAATGTTGAACACAGTGTCACCTTTTCTGGATTTGATCACGATATCCACGATTTCATCCTTGAAAATTCCGTTCTTGATTCCTGCCATGGCACGCTGATGGCTCATAAGGGCCAGTTGATCTTGTTCTTCACGTGAGATGCCGTATTTGGCCACAATGTTTTCAGCGGTAATTCCCATATGATACCCATAAAAGATTTCATACAGACCGTCATAAACCATCAGGTCGTGGACCTGACCCACGCCGGTGAGTTCCATGCGGTGTCCCCAGCGTGCACTGAGAAGAGCCATGGGTGCGTTGCTCATGCTTTCCTGGCCACCTGCGAGAATCACATCCGCTTCTCCGGACATAATGGTGGACGCGGCTATGGCAATGGCTTTCAGTCCTGATCCGCAGATTTTATTAATCGTATAGGCAGGGGTCTCTTTGGGAAAACCGGCTTTGATCATGGCCTGGCGGCAGGTGTTCTGACCCTTGCCTGCCTGGAGGACATTCCCCATGATCACTTCATCAACTACGATGGGGGTGGCAGAATCATTCCAGTCCTGGGCTTTGCTTTCCAGCTCGATAAGGCCCTGATCTTTAAGCGCATCCGGTGAAATGGCTTTCATTTCGGCACTCACCTGGGGACGCAGATTGATTTTTTTTAACGTTTCTTTCATAACCGCAGCGCCAAGATCAATTACCTCAACACTTTTCAGGCCACCGCCAAAGGCGCCGACCGCTGTTCTTGAACCGCTAACGACGACAACGTTTCTCATATTGAACCCTCCTTGGTTGGAAATTATATATAAAACCTTTGTTATCATTAAAAAATCTGTTAAATATGAAGAATAACAAATACCTTAATAAAATACAACGATAAGATATGTGCCTGATCCTGTTTTCATACATGAACCATCCTGATTATAGGCTGATAATCGCCGCAAACAGAGATGAATTTTATAATCGCCCCACACAGCCCCTTGATTTCTGGACGGATCTGCCGGACATCCTTGGTGGCAGGGACGGGCAGAGCCTTGGGACGTGGCTTGGCATAAATCGAAATGGAAAGTTTGCAGCCATTACCAATTTCAGGGCTCCATCCATGGTCAAGGCCCAGGCCCCATCACGTGGCCTTCTTGTGAGCGACTATCTTCAAGGGGATACAGGGCCTTTAGATTATCTTGAAACCATTCGTAAAAAAGGATTGAATTACAACGGCTTCAACCTTCTTGCCGGAGACAGCCATGGGCTATATTACTATTCAAATATGGGACAACATGTCACATCCATTAAATCTGGGACCTATGGGCTCAGCAATGCGTTCCTGGGCACGCCCTGGCCCAAAGTTGAAAAGGGCAAGCGTGAATTTGCAAAGATTGTTTCTTCCGGGAGGGATATTCCCACGGAGCCCCTTTTTGATTTGTTGAAGGATTCACGCTGCCCAAGGGATGAAGACCTTCCTGAGACCGGCGTGGGGATTGAATGGGAACGATTGCTTGCACCCATGTTTATTAACAGTGAAACCTATGGAACCCGATCGTCTGCCCTCGTTCTTGTGGATTCATTCAACAGGGTTACCTTTATGGAACGCACCTATCTGAAAAAAAGGTCCGGGGACATTGACCATGAAACCCGGACGTTTCAAATTCATACGTTTAAGGAATGACTTGACGAATGGATTTCTTTTTTGTATGTGATAATTTGTTTTTGTAAATGTTAATCTATAACATTAAAGTATACGGAACACGGTGCAATTCCGTGACGGACCCGCCGCTGTAACCGGGTGATAACCTGCAAAGCCCATGATCATGGGCAGCCACTTATGCTTCTGGCATTGGGAAGGTGCAAGGGGAAATACCGGAAGTCAGAAGACGTGCTTAAATGTGTTTGTATGGAGCTTGAAGGTAAAGGGTTCTGAGAAGGATATTCATCCTTCCGGAGCCCTTTTTGTTTTCGGAAGGCGTGAAAAATGAATAAGGAACAGACTATGAAAACCCAACTCGAACTTGCCAGAGATGGCATCATCACACCCCAAATGAAGCAGGTGGCCCTGGATGAAACCATGAATGCGGAGATCATTCGTGACTACGTGGCCAAGGGTGAAATCGTGATCGCCAATAACCCCAGACGCCCCTTACAGAAGATTGTGGGAATCGGGACAGGACTAAGGACCAAGGTTAATGCATCCATTGGAACGTCCTCGGATATCTGCGATGTGGATGCGGAAATAAGAAAAGCCATAGCCGCCGAAGAAGAGGGTGCCGATACCCTGATGGAACTTTCCGCTGGTGGTGACCTGGATGCCATTCGACGGGCGGTTCTTGCCCATTCCAATCTCCCGGTAGGTAATGTACCTCTTTACCAGGCGTTCAGCGATGCCGCTAAAAAATACAAAAACCCGTCCAAACTGGACCCGGAATATCTTTTTGAATTGATCGAACGCCAGTTGGATGACGGCTTAAGCTTTATGGCCATTCACTGCGGGATCAATCTTTACACCATTGAACGGCTTCGGAAACAGGGTTACCGTTACGGGGGGCTTGTGTCCAAAGGCGGAACCTTCATGGTGGCCTGGATGGATCAGAACAAGCGGGAAAATCCTCTTTATGAGCAGTTTGACAGGGTCTGCGCCCTGATGAAAAAATACGATGCTGTGCTTTCGCTTGGCAACGGCATTCGGGCCGGTGCCATTCATGACAGTCACGACAGGGCTCAGATGGCTGAGATGATCATCAATTGCGAATTGGCTGAGTTGGGCAGAAACATGGGCTGCCAGATGATGGTGGAAGGCCCGGGCCATGTTCCTTTGGATGAAATTGAGGGTAATATTATGCTTGAAAAACGCATGAGTGGAAACGCCCCCTATTATGTTCTCGGACCCTTGCCCCTGGATACCGGTGCCGGGTATGACCATGTGGTTTCAGCCATTGGGGCGGCAAATTCGGCTCGCTATGGTGCTGATCTGGTCTGCTACATCACCCCCTCCGAACATCTGGCCCTGCCCAATGAGGCGGATGTGAGGGAAGGGGTGAGAACCACCCGACTTGCCGTCCGGATCGGGGATGTGGCCAAATACCCTGACCGCAGGGAAAATGAAAAACAGGCTGCCATGGCCAGACGGGATATGCGTTGGGATGATCTTGAAAAATATCTGATGTTTCCGGAAACGGCCAAGGCCATCCGGGAAAGCCGTATGCCCGAAGCCCAGGAAACCTGCACCATGTGCGGAGATTTCTGTGCCATGAAAAAGGGCATGCAGGTATTCAGCCAGGATATTGGCAAAGATAAAATTTTCAGCCAGGATATTGGCAAAGATAAAATTTTCAGCCAGGATATTGGCAAAGATAAAATTTGATGGCGTCGTAAAAAGTCCCATATGCGGCGTTATAGTGTTTAGCCGGACGTTCGACATACGAACAAGTATGCCTTCACGCCCGGCCAAACACTATGCCTTGCCTATGGACCTTTTTCCATAGCCATCTGTCGATTTTTTACGAGTTCATCAAATGTCAGTCTGCTCCAAGGAACAGAAAACGAAAACCGTTGCTTAAACAGAATATGCATAAGCATTCCCAGGCAGGAATCTGGAAATGCTTATGCGAAAAATACTGCTGCTATTGCGGCGGATGATCAGGAGGTAACTCATATGAAGATACTCAATAAAGCGATTCAATCAATCAAAGCGCCGGACCAGGGCGTATATGAAAAAGCCATGGACCGACTTGCCAATCAGGCCCGCCCTGCAGGCAGTTTAGGTATTCTCGAGCCCTTGTCAGCCCGCCTTGCAGCCATAGCCGGTACCCTTGATGTTCGGCTGAATAGAAAGATCGTGGTCACCTGTGCCGGAGACCATGGCGTGGTGGCCGAAGGTGTCAGTCTGTTTCCCCAGGAAGTGACAGCCCAGATGGTATTTAATTTTGTGGGGGGCGGAGCATCCATCAGCGTGCTTGCCCGTCATGCCGGGGCACAAGTCCATGTGGCTGATTTGGGTGTGAATTTTGATTTTGATCCCGAGCTCCCCATTTTTCATAAAAAGGTGGCCAAAGGGACCCGGAATTTTGCCAAGGAACCCGCCATGAGCCGCGAGGAAGCCATTCGTAGCATCGAGGCGGGCATTGAAATTGTGGATCAACTTGTGGCCGATGGCGGTATGGATATGCTGGGTACCGGTGATATGGGCATTGGAAACACCACACCCTCAACGGCCATTATCGCGGCATTTTCCGGTCTTCCGGTAAATACCCTCACAGGCCGTGGGACGGGCATCGGGGATGACGCACTCGTGAACAAGATCAGAGTGATCGAACAGTCCCTTGTCCTTCATAAACCCGATCCCCATGATGCCCTGGATGTTTTGTCCAAGGTGGGTGGCTTTGAAATCGGAGGTCTTGCCGGTCTTGTGATCGGTGCTGCCAAACACGGTATACCTGTTGTGTGTGACGGCTTGATATCCACTGCCGGAGCCCTGGTGGCTTGTGAGCTTGCACCCGGTGCAAAGGACTATCTTTTTTCAAGCCACAGATCCGTGGAAGCCGGACACCGCTTCATGCATGAACGACTGGGTCTTGCCCCCCTTGTGGACCTGGGCTTTCGACTGGGCGAGGGAACCGGTGCCGCCATTGCCATGGAACTTCTGGACGCCGCCACCCGTGTTCTTGCCGAAATCAAGACCTTCGAAGAAGTCGGAATCGTCAACGCAAATGCTTAAGGACACATACGTCCCATAGGTCCTATTGGTCCCATAAGTCCCATACGACGAATAAGCGCGCTATGTTCTTAAGTGATCGAAGGGAACAGGTGGTGAAAAAATATGAATTCAATAAATTCCATCAGTGAAAGCCATGGAACCTTTCGTGATTTCCAGGATCTTTTAACATCCTACCGAATCAGCTGTGTGCTTCTAATCGCCCATGAACTGGGCATTTTTGATGCCCTGGAACATGGGCCGGGCCATGCCGAGGACATCTGCCGAAAAACGGGTATGGACAGGGCTTACGGTCTTCGTTTTCTTGATGTGTTATGCCATCTGGGTTTTCTTGACAAAGAGAATGGCTTTTTGGGTCTTTCTGATTTTTCAAAGCAGTTTCTAATTAAAACAGCTGATTCCTATCAGGGCGATGCCCTGGTTTTTGAAAAAAAAATGGTTGAATCCTGGCAGAATCTTTCACAGACCCTTTGCCAGGGGAAACGGGTTTACAATGTCATGGAAAAAAGTCCTGAGGAGTACAGGGCTGCATTGGGCCTTTATTTGGGGGCCATGGACAATGTGGCCCGGATCCGGGCAAAGGAGTTATGGGACCGGATCAACCCCGGCCAAGGGGGGCTGATTCTGGATGCAGGGGCAGGATCCGGAGCCTTTTTGATGGAATTTTTAAAACGTCATCCATCCTGGCGGGGTGTTTTTTGTGATCTGCCTGATGTGATTCACCTGGCCCTGGATAACCCCGAGATAAAACCTTTTTTAAATCGTCTGGATTTCAAGGCGGTCAATTTTCTTGACGATGACCAGGCCCTGGAATCTGTCCGGGCTGACATTGTTTTATGCTCCAATGTGGTCCATTGCCAGGGCCGTGATGAAACTCAGCTGATACTGTCCCGTCTGGTTCCGGCACTTGCTGAACAAGGCCTCCTTTTGGTCCATGATTTTTTCATTGATGCAGGATACCGTGGCGCCCTCTATGATCTTCATATGATGCTGAACACATACAACGGACGAACCTATATGACGTCAGATCTGTGTAATATGTTGAGTCCGTTGGGTCTTGCTCATCACAAGGTTCTGAACCTATCCTCGACATCCTCCGCGCTTGTTTTTTCAAAAATTCCAACAAACCAAGGATTTTTTGTCTAATTCTTTACATCACATGGGTTTATGGTATTATCGGGTTATTTTATGAGCTCGTAAAAAGTCGACAGATGGATGATTAGGGTATCAACCTGGGTCTGGACGATACGGACGTCCATTTTTACCATAAAGGGGTTTTCCCACATACACCATGAAACTGAATTCAATTATTAATCGATATATCTTCCGGGAAATGATTCCTCCGTTTCTGATTAATCTGGGTTTTCTGTCTTTTATTTTTCTTTTGGCCCAGATTCTTGAAATCACCAATCTGGTTGTCAACTATAAGGTCAGTCTTGGCTCTGTGTGTCTTCTGGTGATTTATTCCATGCCTGAATTTCTTAAATTCACCATTCCCATGTCCGTGATGATGGGGGTGCTCCTGACTTTTCTCAAAATGGCCAGTGATAAGGAAATCATTGCCATCAAGGCCGGAGGTTGTAGTATATACCACCTGATGGCCCCGGTATTTCTTTTTTGTCTTATCGGATTTGCCATGACGTTTGGCTTGAGTGTTTATGGGCTTTCCTGGAGTAAAAACGCCTATAAGGACCTGGTGGCCGAGATGATGTCCCAAAGCGCGGATGCGGCCATCAAAGAACGGGTGTTCAATGATCATCTGCCTGGAATTGTTTTTTATGTGAACACGGTTGATGTGAAAAACAAGATGCTTTTGGATGTGTTTATCGAGGATTCGAGAAACGAAAAAAATAAAAGCACGGTGGTGGCCCCCAGGGGCAAACGGTTCGTGACCCCGGAAAACAGTGATTCATTTACCCTGAGGCTGTTTGATGGCATGATTATCCGGGTAAAACCCGAGGACTTTTCGGTGAACACCATCCGTTTTGATACGTATGACATCACCATCCCCATTGAAAAGGCAAAAAATAAACCCGTCAGCACCGTAAAAGACCAGGATGAGATGAGTGTGTCCGAACTTAAGGCATATATCCGTGATGCAAAAATCAGTGACGAGTTGAGAAATGCGGCCATCATGGATCTTCATGAAAAATTTTCCATCCCCTTTGCCTGTTTTACCCTGGGACTTCTGGCCATGCCCATGGGGCTGAAGTCGGCTTTTTCCCGGAAATCATCGGGGCTTGGTTTGGGACTGGCCTGTTTTCTGGCGTATTATGCCCTGATGGGACTTGGGTGGTCCGGTGGGAAAAGCAGCTTGTTTCCACCTTATTTTGGAATGTGGATGCCCAATATTATCATGGGCGTTTTTGGACTTTACATGCTGCTTCGGGTTGCAAAAGAAAAACCCATTGGACTGGAATTCATCCCGAACTATTACCGGGCGTTTCTGCTAAGATTCAAAAACAAAAAAAAGGCGAGCCCCGATAAGAAGGATCTCACCCCATAGAGGTGTGCTTCTTAATAAAATTCGTTAACATCCCATATGGAAATGGCTAAGGAAATTATAGGTTGATGCCCCACGGATTCAAACATAAAATTGAAACTCTGATCAGGGATGATGGTCCAAAAGGCCCCTCCCTTTTTGATGCTTTATTGCGCGGTCTTTCCAAGTGTTATGTGCAGGGAGTAAAAATCGGTAACCAGCTGTATGAACGTAAACTGATCCATCCCCGAAACCTTCCCTGTCCGGTGATTTCCATCGGCAACATCACGGTGGGTGGCACCGGGAAAACGCCCATGACTATTTATCTGGCACGGGAGTGCCAGAAAAAAGGATTCCGTCCTCTGATTCTAAGTCGGGGCTATAAAGGCTCCGCCTCAGGACGTGGCGGGATGGTCAGCGATGGAAAAGAGGTGTTCATGGGGTGCAGGGAAGCAGGTGATGAACCTTATATGATGGCCCATTTACTGCCCGGAGTTCCTGTTTTTGTGGGTAAGGACAGATATGAAACTGGACTGAAGGCCATCAAAGCCTTTTCTCCGGATCTGATTCTTCTGGATGATGGATTCCAGCACAGAACACTTTACCGTGACCTGGACATCCTTTTGTTTGATGCCTCAAAACCCTTTGGAAACGGTTTTCTTCTTCCCAGGGGCCCCATGCGGGAGCCTGTTGCCGGGATTGGACGGGGTCATGTGTTTGTACTGACTCGCTCCCGGGGGGTTTTGGACCCGGTGGGTCACTTTAAAACATGTCTTCGGAATATGGATGTTTCCGATGACATTCTGTGTAAACCGGTGATAACAAGTTTACACAGCCCGCAGTTGCGATGTGTCATCCAAGCCGGAACCGGACATGTCCTCCCCTGGAACAGCCGAACCATGTCTCCCGGCTCTGTCTTTGCTTTTTCAGGTATTGCCGACAATGGGGGGTTCAGGGAATCCCTTGTCCATCTTGGATTTCATGTTGAGGATTATATGGCGTTTTCTGACCATCATCCTTACAACCAGGAGGATCTGGATGCCGTGGCAAAAAAAGCGGCAGACTCCGGGGTCTCGGTCATCGTGACCACGGAAAAGGATTTCTCACGGATTCAAAAGATGATTCGTTTCCCACTGGATCTTCTGGTCATGGGCATTGACATCGCCTTTGACCAAAAGGAAGATGACCTTCTGGACCTGGTCTTTTCCCGTGTGAGGCAGAACACCCTATGATTTATCAGGATCGTTCAAGGATACGTTTTTCGATGCCCGATGTACTGTAACCATCGATCAGGGGCACGAGACAGATTTTGCCCCCATAAGACTCCACAAGATCCTTGCCCACCACATCCTCGGGTTTGTAATCCGCTCCTTTGACAAGGATATCCGGCTTCAGGATTTCAAGGATGGACAGGGGGGTGTCTTCGGAAAAGATCACCACCAGATCCACACAGGATAGGGCGCTTAGGATTGCAGCCCGGTCCTGTTCAGCCAGGATGGGGCGTTTTTCTCCTTTGAGGCGGGTCACGGAAAGATCACTGTTCAGGCCCACCACCAGCCTGTCACCCAGTTCCCTGGCTTTGTGAAGCAGATCCACATGACCCGGATGGAGCAGGTCAAAACAGCCGTTTGTGAACACCACGGTTTCCTTTTTGGATTTCCAGGACTGAATTCGAGTTTTAGCGGCAATGACCGAGTCCAGTTTGTAATAGCCCTCGATTTTGTCCTGGCCGTGCATTGCTTTTTCCTGGATGGCCAGATCAAGTTCCATCAGATTGACAGGCTGGGTTCCCACCTTGCCCACCACGATTCCTGCAGCGATGTTTGCCAGTTCAGCGGCCTTGATAAAGGAAAGGCCACTTGCAACACCTGCAGCCAGGGTTGCGATCACGGTGTCACCGGCCCCGGATACATCGAACACCTCCCGTGCCTGGGTGGGAAGAAACAACGGGGGGATATCAGAATCGGCAACGAACATGCCCTTGGATCCACGGGTTAAAACAAGGCATTTGACCTTGTATTTTTTTTTGGTCCGGCTGACAATATCCATGAGAATGTCTTCGTCATGATCAAAACTTGTTTCACTTATGGTTTCAAGCTCTAAGGTGTTTGGAGTGATGCAGGTCGCACCGGTGTATCGTTCCCAGTTTTTGCCTTTGGGATCCACCAGGGAGGGAACCCGGTATGTTTTACATAATGCGATCAGTTCCTGACACATACCGGGGGTCTGCATGATTCCCTTGCCGTAATCGGATAAAATCACAGCATCCGATGAAGGCAGTTTGTCCTCAAACAGAGAAAGAATGGCTTTTTTCTCTGTGTCATCAAGGATTCTGATCTCTTCCTCATCCAAACGGAATAACTGCTGTTTCCGTGCCATGATGCGTGTTTTTGTCGTGGTGGGACGTTGTTTAATTGTGACAAGGGCGGACTCAATGCCCTTTTCCAGACACAGACCACCCAGGCGGTTACCTGCCGCATCATTACCCTTCACACCAATCAGGGTGACCGAACATCCCAGACCAGCCAGGTTGGAGGCCACATTTCCGGCCCCTCCCATGACGTCTGTTTTTTCTCCGACTTTAACGACGGGGACAGGAGCTTCAGGGGAAATGCGGCTGACATCTCCCCACACATAGCAGTCGAGCATGACATCACCGATGACGAGAATTTGTTGGTCTGTAAGGGAATGAAGATTCATGGGGTTAAAGCCTCTTTTCCGGTTAAAGGTTCAGTTTTTCAGCTTCTTCATAGATAAGGGCGGCAAGAAGGGGGATCATGATTTCATGGTGTCCCGTGATGGAATAGCCTTTTCCGCCAGACAGGGTGGGCCTCTGAATCACATTGACCGAGGGCCTGTAATGTTGAATCATGTCAAAATTGGCTGTGGTAAAATGGGTGATCAAATGGCCGATATTCCGGGCCAGTGACAGTGCTTTCAGAAAGACTTCGGGCATGACCACGGCACTTCCCAGGTTGAGAACCACTCCGCCATCACCCAGCCGGGATACGGTTGCGGCGAATATCCTGAAATCCCTCAATGAGGCCGTGCCAATGGCGGCACCGTCCGCGTCCGGATGCTGGTGCACAATATCGGTTCCAAGGGCCACATGGAGGGTGTAAGGAATATTGAGGCGGTGGGCACGGGCGAGAAGAGCACGTTCCACATGGGGTGCTTTTTCTTCGATAAGCATGGCACCTGCTGCTTGTCCGAAACCTTCCAGCCCTGCGGCTGATCGTTTTGCAGCACCGTTGACCAGGGCGGCTGTGTCGTGTGCCATGCCGAAAGAGCCGTCTTCAAGCTGGGAGGCCACATCTTCCGATGTGTGGCCGAAACGGGCAAGTTCCGTATCGTGGATACAGGCCGAGCCGTTTGATGCAAAATGTGTGATATAACCTTGGTTGGCAAGATCGCCAAGGACCGGGCTGCATCCTGTTTTAATCACGTGGCCACCCAGCATGGCAATCACCGGTTTGTTACGGGTTTTCGCCGAAACAACGGCTTTGGCCACCTGTTTGAGATCATCGGCTTTCAAGATGGCCGGTAACCCGTCAATGAACTCCCGCATGCTCATACCGGCACGGAGTGGGCGGGCCTCATGGCTTGTGGTGACTTTGGATTGGCGTTCTTTTGCTGAGTAAGTTCTTACCTTGCTTAAATCAATTTCATCAAAGGGTCGTGTCACAACATTATATCCTTGTCTGGGATGCGATAAAAAACCATGAGAATCTTTCGGATATCCGGATCAGATTTATGTTCTGGTTTCCTTATTAGAAATATAAAAAAAAATGAAGCTTTTTCATGTGTCAGGACAAGAATGAGACGATTTTTTTTATACCTTCTTTTCCGGTGAAATCACCCAGATCAACGTTTGACAAAGGCAAATCCGCCTCATTCATCCATCCATACATCTCAATCAGGATACAACGGATCATTGCGATTTTTTCCAGGATGCTTTCAGCCGTCATGCTGGGAATACGAACGCCCTGGAGCATCAGTGTTTCCATGGCGTTTTTTTTCACCATATCATCAAGGGTTCGAACCTGATCAAGCCGTTTTTGGTAATCATGGAATTGTTTGATAAAAAGATCCTTGATATCCATGGATGACTCAAACGCAGATAATACGGAAAGTGCGCATTTCAGATGCGAAACAAAAATCGTATCGGACATGACAAAGGAACGGAAAAAGCGGTTAAAAAAATTCAAGGTGTCTTTATTTAGTTCAAGTCCGGCATGCCTGATAAGAACTCCTGCTGTCCCTTTGAGATGTATGGGGACACGGGCCATATCAGCCAATAGGATGTCCGGAAAAACATAGGCCATGTGAATTTTTTTAATAAAACCTTCGATTACATCCGTAGGGACATGAAAACCAAGGGATCGTTGATCATCGGGAAAACGGATCAGGGCAAAAGGGTCCATGGCGGTTAGCATCAGGGCCAGGGATGACTCGTCATGGTCGGTCCATTTCTCTTGGACCAGAAGGGACTCTATGGTTTCAAGGAAGGCATGATCCGGGGAGACAACCAGGTATAGAAGAATCTCACGTTCATTATCATAGGCAACATCATCAAGTTTCGCAAGGTCATCGGCGCTGGAGATGGAAAACGTCGAATCCAGAAAATGAAGGGTTGTTTCGTCAAAAATAAATCCTTTATCCACGTATGATTTGATGTTCTGAGCAATTTTTTCAAGAATCAAATGTCTGTTCACGAATTTGCCGTATCCTGTTAGGGGTCAGGGGCCATAACTTAATTTTAAAAAATATACCATATACGCTTTAAATAAGGAAGTCATGGATGTTAAAAGCTAATCCGTCGATTTTTTACGAGTTCATCAAAATTAAGCTGCCATCCAAGCTGTTGTCAAACGAAATAATTTCTGGCTCCTTCCAGATTCAGGTTGCGAAGGTCTTCCGGATGAAGTACATTTTTTAAGCTCCAGTCCAGTCGAAATGATAAAAAAGTAATGCCTGTCACCAGCCTATATTCTCAGGAGGTTCATATGATTCGAAGTGAAATGATTGCACGACTTGAAAAAGACACAAAAATTTGGGATGTGATTGTGATTGGCGGCGGGGCCACCGGGCTTGGAGCTGCTGTGGAATCCGCATCCCGGGGGTACAGTACCCTTCTTCTGGAGCAGGGAGACTTTGCACAGGGCACCTCAAGCCGAAGTACGAAACTGATCCATGGCGGCATTCGATATCTTCAACAGGGAAATATCTCTCTGGTTCTCGAAGCCCTTCATGAACGGGGGCTTCTTCTTCAAAATGCCCCTCATCTGGTTCGTCACCAGTCCTTTGTCGTTCCCAATTACAGCTGGTGGGAAGGTCCTTTTTATGGAGTCGGCTTGAAAGTATATGATGTTCTGGCCGGGAAGCTGGGCTTGAAGAAATCCACTGTACTCTCACGGGAGATGGTGCTGGAGAAAATACCCACTTTGGAGCCCAGTGATCTGAAAGGCGGGGTGATTTATTACGATGGTCAGTTTGATGATGCACGCCTGGCTGTGACATTGGCCCAGACCGCCGAAGATCTGGGGGCCTGCGTGCTCAATTATTCCCAGGTGGTGTCCCTGATTAAATCAAATGATCTGATCAGTGGGGTGTGCGTGGCTGATAAACTGACCGGCACCGAGTATGAGGTCATGGGAAAAGCCGTGATCAATGCCACGGGCATTTTTGTGGATTCCATATTAAAGATGGATATGGATGCCCATGAAAATATCATTTCTCCCAGCCAGGGTGTGCATATTGTTCTTGATAAATCATTTCTTCCTGGAGATACGGCAATCATGGTTCCTCATACCGATGACGGACGGGTTCTTTTTGCCGTGCCATGGCATGACCGGGTGATTGTGGGTACAACCGATACGGCCATTGAGAAACCCAGTCTCGAACCCTTACCTTTCAAGGAGGAACTGGATTTCCTTCTGGGTCATGCAGCCAAATACCTGACCAAAGACCCGGTGGCATCGGACGTTCTTTCCGCCTTTGCCGGCATTCGCCCTTTGATCAATGCCGGAAACGGGAAAAAAACAGCGACCCTGTCCAGGGACCACCATTTGAATGTGTCTCCTTCGGGTTTGATTACCATTGCGGGTGGGAAATGGACAACCTATCGTAAAATGGGTGAAGACACCATCGACGCAGCCATTCCCATCGGAGCACTGGATTTACGAAAATCTCGGACCCGAAATCTGAGCCTCAACGGCTGGTCCGTGGATGATGAAGGCAATGCTCCCTATGGACTTTACGGCAACAACTCCCGTTTGATCAAACGGATCGTCGAGGATGATCCGACCCTTGGCAAGCAAATCCATGAGCGATTACCTTATCGATTTGCCGAAGTTGTCTGGGCCGTTAGAAACGAAATGGCCTTTTTTCTGGACGATGTCCTTTCTCGCAGGACCCGTTCCCTGATTCTTGATGCCAGGGCCAGTATGGAAGCTGCCCCTGAGGTTGCCCGTGTGATGGCAAAGGAACTTGGAAAAGATGAGGCCTGGCAGAAAGATCAGGTGGAGCGTTATATGAAACGCGCATCAACGTATCTTGTTCCCTGATTTACCCAAGCACACAGCGCGGCAAAGCCACAACCAAAAAGCAGGTCTTTCACGGAGGCACAAAGAACACAGAGAAGGGATAAAAGCTTGGGAATAATAGTTGCTTCTTTGTGATCTTTGTGTGCTTCAGCGACCACCGGTAGCGGGTGGTTAATAAAAAACCACACTTGGGTTCTTCCCATGAGCCATCAAACCTGAACGATATGTGCATCGTGATAGCCCAAAAACCGTTCTCCGGTGAAGCGGTTCCATATTTCCCTTGAATATTTCCTGAATAATCCATAGAATAGATCAATAAACTTACGATTAAGAAATATCTATTTTCCTTGAAGCTTGTCACCTATAAATCGTTGCATTACAACCTGATTGAACACTACGGACAAAAAAAGATTACTGTATGGATCCAGTAAAAATTATCTTTGCCGATGATGATATTGTCGCCCGAAAGCTTGTGTTAAAGCTCCTTGTCGATGTTGATTTTAAAGTCATTCTGGCTGAAAATGGTAAGGAGGCATGGCGATTTCTGAAGGAATTCGGGGCTCGTGTCCTCGTGACAGACTGGGTCATGCCTGAAATGAACGGGCTTGAGTTGTGCAGGAAAATTCGCGAAGAATTCGTGGATCAGTATATTTATATTATTTTAATTACATCCCGGGGAGAAAAGGAAGATACCATCGAAGGGCTCAAGGCCGGTGCCGATGATTTCGTGGTTAAACCCTTGAATATCGGTGAACTGAGTGCCCGTATCAGATCCGGACTCAGGATCATCACCTTGGAAGATGAGTTCAAAAAGGCCAGTGCCCAGCTGAATCAGTCTGAAAAAATGGCTTCCATCGGTCAACTTGCCGCTGGGATAGCCCATGAAATTAACAATCCCACAGGTTTTGTCAGCAGTAATCTTAAAACCCTTGGGGGATATCAGAAAGATTTCAACGCCCTTTTAATACAATACAAGGATTCATTAGAGCAGATTAAAAGCACCTTAAACCCTGATGACCACAAACAGATCATGGCGTCCATAAAGGATATAGAGGATTTCGAAAAAACGATTGATATTGATTATCTGATCAATGACAGTGAAGATCTTATCAATGAATCCCGTGAAGGCATGGAGCGGATCAAAAAAATTGTTCAGGATCTCAAGGATTTCGCACATCCTGGAGAGGACACCATGCAGGAAGCGGATATTAATGATTGCCTGGATTCAACCTTGAATGTGATCTGGAATGAAATCAAATACAAGGCTGAGGTTAAAAAATATTACGGTGAAATCCCACATTTGCTCTGCTATCCCCAGCAATTGAATCAGGTGTTTATGAATATTATCATCAATGCGGCCCAGGCCATTGAAACCATGGGAGAGATTACAATTACAACGGAGCTTGAACCTGGGGGTGCGGGAATACAAATCAGGATCAAAGATAACGGATCCGGTATTGAACCAAAAAATCAATCCCGAATATTTGATCCGTTTTTTACCACCAAGGAGGTGGGAAAAGGTACGGGTCTGGGTATGAATGTGGCGTATAATATCGTCAAAAAACACAACGGTGCCATCACGATTTGGAGTGAAGTGGGAACGGGAACTGAGTTCACGATTGCTTTGCCCATAAGGCACTAAAAAAAGGTTTTCATGGGTGGTAAAAAATAAAAATTATCTTTTTATTGGAGATGAAAACTATGGACTCAAACGTATGGAACGGTTCCTCCGCAAAAAAGATTACCATGGGGTTTTGCATCATCAGGAGAAGAAGGAAAAGCCATACAGGAGATGACGCGTCTTTAGGGATAAAATATAAATCTTATGAGTGAATCAACGAATGGATAAGGAAAAAAATAGACACATAATTCTTTTTGTAGATGATGAAGAAGCGATTCTGAAATCACTGGCACGTTTGTTCAGAAGACATGGTTATACCATCCTCACAGCATCGGGGGGCGAGGAAGCCCTGACTCTTATTGGTGAGCAGGAAAAGAAAATATCTGTGATTATCTCGGACCAGAAAATGCCAAAAATGAACGGAGCTGCCTTTCTTGAAAAAGCCAAACAGATCTGTCCGGATGCCATCCGTTTTCTCTTGACCGGATATTCTGAAATGGGTGCCATTGTCGATGCCGTGAACAGGGGGGAAATCCACAGATATCTAACCAAACCATGGAATGATGATGAGCTGATCATGCAAGTAAAAACAGCCCTTGATCACTATGATCTTATCGAGGAAAACAAAAAGCTTATGCTTCTGACACGGAAGCAAAATAAACAGCTTTTCGAATTCGGCCGGACCATGGAAAAAAAGATTGAGGAACGTTCACTGGAAATCGTTGAACAGAACAAAAAACTGGAGTTTCTCAATAAAGAGCTGGAACTGGGGCTGCTCAACACCATCAGAGCCTTTGGTGCTCTGACTGAAATGGTTAATCCCTATATGAAGGGCCATGGAAAACGAGTCAGTTCCCTTGCAGTCGAATTGGCAAGAAAATATGGTCTTCCTGAAGAAGAGGTTACACAGATTGAAATCGCAGCCATTTTGCACGATATCGGGACCATTGGTTTTGCAAATGAACTGATTGAAAAATATAATGACAACAGATGCTCTAAAGAGGAAATGGATCTGTACCGGAGTCATCCCGTGGAAGGACAGAGTATTCTCTCCTTTATCAACAGACTTGATGAAGTTGGCCTCCTGATTCGACATCATCACGAGCAGTATGATGGCAAAGGCTACCCGGACGGTCTCATTGAAACGGAGATTCCTTTAGGTGCAAGATTTATCGCTATTTCAGATGTCTATGACCGGATCATAAAGGGCTCAAATAAAAAAAAGACATCGTATTTGGAAAAATATCTTTCTGGGAGAAATATTTCCCGGGAGCACTTTTCGGAAGACGAGCTTTTACAGCAGGCTGCGCTTTTCCACTTCAAGCAGAATTCGTTTACTAAATATGACCCGGATATCGTAAAGTTGTTTATGGATGTGCTTAAAGATCGGGGTGTTAATTTCGCACAGGAAAAACAAGTCGCATTCGAAGTCCTTGAACCGGGTATGGTTATTACCCGGGCCATTTATACACCAAAAGGTCGTTTTATTCTTCCACAAAATACCGAACTCACGGAGGATCTGTTAAAAAAGCTTAATATAATATTGGAAAACAACGAAATACCCGATGCATTTTTTATTATTGCTAAATAAACGATTCCCTTAGGATTCCAATGGAAACAGCCGAATTTCTCAAAATACTCGAAAGCATCAAAGATTTGCCCACACTTCCTGTGATTGCATTTGAGGTGAACCGCATGCTTATGAACTCGAGCACGTCCATTGATTTGTTAAGTGAAACCATTAAAAAGGATCAGTCCATTGTATCAAAAATACTTAAACTCGTAAATTCGGCTTTTTATGGAGCCCGATCAAAAGTGAGTACCATTCACGAAGCCGTGATCCGGCTGGGGTTTAATTCAGTCCGGAATATTGTGGTATCCGTTTCGGTGTTTGACGCATTTGCAATGAACGACGATCAGGGCTTGGCCTTTGACATCGAAGACTTGTGGAAACATTCCGTTGGCGTGGCCATAACCAGTAAATACTTGTCGGAGAAAGCCGGTTTGCAGGACCCGGATGATTGTTTTGTCAGCGGGCTGCTTCATGATATCGGGCTGATTATTCTGGCTCAGAATTTTCCGGAAGTGCTCAAAGAGATGATGGGTATGGTCAGGCAGGAAGGTGTGTCCATTTATGACGCCGAAAAAAAACTGCTCCAGATCCGCCACAATAAAATCGGGGAATTGATGGCTCAAAAATGGCAGTTGCCGACCAGTCTTTGCGATGCCTTGAAATACCACCATCTGCCCATTCGCGGTGCGATCAACCCAGAACTGATAACCCTTGTCCACCTGGGAGATGTGATTTGTAACCGTTATATGATTACATCTATCAATCCCAAAAAAGATAAACGGTCTCCCATTCTCACTAGTGTCAGCCCCCAGTCGGAAAAAATTCTTGAAAAGTATTTCATGTATGCGGATGACTGGTTCCCCGAAGTGTATGAAAAAATCAAGGAAGCCTGTCTTTTTTTTATAAATAAATGACCGAGGGTCTAAGGAACAAACCATGAGTGATGATACGAATCCTGTTCGGCACTCCGTGCTTTGTGTGGATGATGAAATCAATATTTTGAATTCGTTGAAGCGATTGCTGAGAAAAGAAAATTACACTCTGTTGACAGCGTCGAGTGGTAAAGAGGGTCTTGACATTCTTGAGAAAAACGACGTGCATCTGGTTATGTCTGACCAGCGAATGCCTGAAATGAGCGGGACTGAATTTCTTGCCGAAATCAAAGAAAAATACCCCGATGTGATCCGCATTATTTTAACTGGATATACGGAAGTTGACGCCATGACCGAGTCCATCAACCGAGGTCATATCTATAAATTTTTTTTAAAACCATGGAACGATGAAAACCTCAGACTTGAAATCAGTAAGGCCCTGGAACAATATGATCTGATCAAGGCCAATGAAGAATTGACCCGGACCATCATACGCCAGAATGAAGAGTTGAAACACATGAACGATAAACTGGAGGAAAAGGTCCGGCACAGAACCCAGGAACTGGTCATACGGAACCAGGCCCTGGAGCTTTCCCAGGCCATATTGGAAAATATTCCAGTTCCTATTCTTGGCGTTAGCCAGGAAAACAATATTGTTCTGGTGAACAATCGGGTGGGCGAGATATCCTGGGGAACATCCGGGACCATTGTGATCGGAGAAAGCCTCAATGATTATGCCAACCCTTATCTGGTGTCCCAGGTCCAGTCCGTGCTCAGGGACAATTCGGGACGGCGGGTGAAACATTATTCCATTTCAGATAAAAACTATTCCATTGACATCTCACCACTTCCAACGCCCTTTCTGGGTCAGGGGGTTATCCTGACACTGATCAAGGAATCATAATAAGGAGTAAGGTATGTCACTATTCGATGTGGATGCGTATGGAAAAAGGGATGAAAGAATCATTTAAATGTTAGGTGATTATCTATGGCTGAACTGAATGAGAATGGAAGAAAACTGACGGTCAAAATTGTGTATTATGGACCGGCAATGAGTGGAAAGACAACCAATCTCATTCATCTGCACAATGTTGTCAACCCTGTGGCATGCGGAGAATTGATGAGCATTGAAACCAAGGGCGATAGGACCCTTTTTTTCGATCTACTGCCCCTGGGTGTCAAAACAAAAAATCGTTTTACCATTTTATTCAAGCTGTTTACCGTGCCAGGCCAGGTCGCCCATGACGCCACACGGAAAACCGTTCTCTCACGGGCGGATGGCGTTGTTTTCGTGGCTGATTCCCGTGTCAGTCAAGCCATGAACAATATGGAAAGCTTTGAAAATCTCGAAAAAAATATCCGAAGGCTGGGCATGGATTTTGACCGTCTTCCATTGATCATCCAGTTTAACAAACGGGATCTCACGGATATTGAACCTGAGGAAAAGATCCTTGAATTATGGGAACAAACAGGCATTCCGGTGAATTTTGCCACAGCACTTCACGGGAGAGGTGTTCTTGAAAGTTTTAAAGAGATTCTGACGCGAAGTTATCGATACCTTAATTCCGTGTATTGGCTGGATGAAAAATACGGTGTTGTCGAAGAGGATTTTCTGGGGGTATTGAGTGGTGTGAGGTGATGATCATTATTCATGAGATCCTGTACTTCTTAACGTTGGCGAGCCAGAACACTCGTACTCGTACATGTAATCGAAAAGCTGTGTCATCGGCTCCGATGCGGATGTGTGAGCCGATCGAGTACGAGTAGAATAATTCGGAATCAAGTCGCCAACCAATAGCAGGAGGCGACGTTTAAAAACCGCGCGCCTCAGCTTGGCGATGTATCAGAGGTTCTTAATATGATGAGTGACAAACGATTTGACAGAGATTATGCTTTGGAGGAATTACTGCCTCAAAACAGGATGCGCTCATTTTTTAACGATCTTCGTGGATTAGATCTTGGTTTTATGGGCATTCTCCTTTTGGATGGGACCTTTCACATGACCGCTGACAGCAATACACTGGTCCAACCTGTTGTGGATACCCAGGTTTTGAATGTTACCGGTTCCGGTATAATCCACATCCATGAAAATATAAGAGTCGTACCTTTGATTCATCAGTTTGAAACCCTTGCCTTTTTCGTGGCGGGATTTTCAGATGATTCTGTTTATTCGGAAAAACAGAAGGATTCCCTGATTTTATTTATTGTAAAAATGATGGGAAATATTGTTTCTGAAAATTATAAGGTTTTTTTGACTTCAGGCCTTCACACCCAAGTGATAGAGGATTCCTTTGCAGAAATCCAGTTGAAAAACGAACTTCTTGAAAAATCGGAAAAAAAATACAGACAGCTTGCTGAAAACCTTGAAATTGAGGTTGTTCGTAAAGGTGAAGAAATCAAAGAGGCCCAGACCCAATTGATGCATCAGGAAAAACTGGCATCCATTGGGCATCTGGCTGCGGGAGTGGCCCATGAGATCAATAATCCCATGGGTTTTATAAGCAGCAATCTGAGGACCTTGAAAGAGTATACCCAGGACCTGACCCGTGCCTTGTCCTTAAATCTGGCCGTGTGTAAGGCCTTTGGAGATTTGTGTGATATCCGTTCCATTAATCCTGAATTTATTGAAAAATACAAAGCCGGTGCAGAGGAAATCGGAAAGCTGGATATTGAATATATTTTACAGGACATTCCACAGCTTTTGGATGAATCCCTGGACGGAGCAGAACGAATCAATAGAATTGTCTCGGACCTTAAGGATTTTGCACATCCCGGCGAGGAAAATCCCACCAGTGCCGATCTGATTGAATGCATCGAGTCCACCATGAGCATAGTGTGGAATGAGTTGAAGTACAAGACCACAGTGATCCGTTCATACCAGACCCTACCCATGATTAACTGTTACCCCCGGCAATTGAACCAGGTGATCATGAATCTTCTGGTTAATGCAGCCCAGTCCATTGAAAAAAAAGGGGATATCGAAATCACGACCCGAAATCTGGGTGAATTTGTGGAATTATCCGTGCGTGATACCGGGCAGGGCATACCCGGTCATATCCTTCCCAGGATATTCGATCCTTTTTTCACCACAAAGGACGTCGGCAAGGGTACGGGCCTGGGGCTCAATCTGGTTCATAATATTATTCAAAAGCACAAAGGACAGATCCACGTGACCAGTGAAGAGGGACACGGGACAACATTTATTATCAAGCTTCCTGTGAACGCCGATCTGTAATTGATGATCAAACAAGGAAAAGTCATACATGGCAAATTTGTCGACATTATTTCTGGGTAAAGCCGAAAAAACCACTGGGAAAAGCAACGATGCCAAACCCGATAAACCCGATGGTCGTTACGGACTACTTTTTGTGGATGATGAAGAACATGTTCTTTCTGCCATGAAACGACTGTTCAGACGGGAAAACTATAGAATTTATCTGGCCACAGGGGCTGATCAAGCCCTTTCCATTCTTTCCAAAGAAATCATTCAGCTGATCATATCCGACCATAGAATGCCTGGCATGACCGGATCTGAATTGTTGACCAAGGTCAAAGAAGTTTATCCTGAAACCATTCGTATCATGTTGACCGGGTATGCGGATGTCCAGTCTATTATGGGTGCTGTCAATGAAGGGGCAGTCTACAAATTTATCACAAAACCCTGGAACGATGATGATTTGAGGCTGACGGTGAGCCTTGCCCTTGAACAGTACGATTTGATCCAGGAAAACAGGGCATTGAAAAAAGAACAGGTAAATCAAAAGAAACAGATCAATCAGTTGAGTAAATTCGTCAACACTCACAGAAGCCAGTTGGGACTGACGCTTTTGAAAAAAAACCTGATCAGGCAAGATCAACTTGAAAAAGCCCTTGCCATGCAATCGACGACCAACAAAATCCTTCCTCTGATACTCATCGAACTGGGGTATTGTGACGAGTCTCTTTTGGCCAAAATAATTCGTCAGGACCTTCATATTCATGGGGTTGATCCGGCCCAGTTTCAGGTCCCGGCCGCTCTGGCCTCCCTGATTCCCAAAGAGATCTGCTTTACCAATCTCATTGTCCCTCTGAAACGGTCCGATGGCAAATTGATTGTGGCCATGGGTGACCCCTCTGACTATATCAAGGTGGATGACCTTAAATTCATTGCGGGTATGCCCGTAGAACCGGTTCTTGCATCACATAAAGAGATTTACGATAAAATCATAGAACTCTACGGCGAAGAGGCTGATCAGGATACTCTGGTGACCCAGATAGATATGATCGATCCAACGGAAAGTATCGAAATCATATTGGATGATGATGATCAGATCGACTTGGATCAAATCCTTTTGGAAAAGGACCAGCCTCCAGCGATCCGTATCGTGAATGCAATCATATCCGATGCCTTGCGTCATGGTGCATCGGATGTTCATATTGAACCCAAGACCAAACATACCATGGTTCGATACAGGATTGACGGCCTGCTGCATGATAAAATTCATGTTCCTTTGACCATGCATCCGTCCATTGTCTCCAGGATCAAGGTCATGGCCGAACTGGATATTGCCGAACGGCGGCGACCACAGGACGGTCGGGTCACGGTGAAAACCGCAACCAGAATGGTGGACATGCGGCTTTCGACACTTCCCACCATCAATGGTGAAAAAATCGTGCTGAGGATCCTGGACCGGAACGCGTCCATCAAGGATCTTCATGAATTGGGAATGTCGTCAAAGGATCTGGTAATGGTCAATCTGCTGATCAGCCAGCCCCAGGGATGCCTTTTGTCCACAGGGCCCACCGGAAGCGGAAAAACCAGTACACTTTATTCATTGCTCCAAAAAAACGCCACCATCACCAAAAATTTCACCACCATTGAAGATCCGGTGGAGTATTATATGGGCATGGCTGAGCAGGTTATGATCAAGGAAAAGATCGGCTTGACCTTTTCTTCTGTTCTAAGGGCGATTTTAAGGCAGGACCCCAATGTGATCATGCTTGGGGAAATCAGGGATTTTGATACGGCTGAAATTGCGTTTCATGCTGCGCTTACAGGACATCTGGTCTTGAGTACCCTTCATACAAACGGTAGCGTCGCCTCCATTACCCGTTTGAGGGACATGGGTATAAAGCCTTACGTTTTATGTGATGCCCTTCTCGGTATTATTGCACAGAGACTGATTCGGAAAATCTGTCCTGATTGCAGAAAAGAAGAGCCGGTGTCCGACGATGTTTTTAAAGCCTTGCGACTTGATCCCAGGAAAGTCGATTTTATACCGTTCAAGGGTGCAGGGTGCGAATCGTGTAATTTTACCGGGTATTCCGGACGAATTGGAATCTTTGAAGTGTTTCCAGTCAATGGTGAAATCAAGCAGCTGATCCATCAAGGCGCCGGAGAATCCGATCTGAACAGGGTTGCAAAGTTTTCCGGCATGACAACATTGCTTGAGGACAGTATAGAAAAAATTAAATCGGGGTTGACCACATGTGAAGAGATACTGAGGGTTCTCGGACCCCAGAACGCCCTTGAAATCGAGTGCCCCAAATGCCGGGGAAGAATGACTGATCGCTATGATTTCTGCTGCCACTGCGGCGGGAAGATGATCGCCCGATGCAATGTCTGTAAAAATTATCTGGAGCCCCCCTGGACCGCTTGCCCTTATTGCGGGACTCCGGTGTGATCCCAGGTCTTCCCCATCACATTGAGCCCCGATGCAAATCCACAGTGCCCAGAGTATGTTGAATAAAATCCGATCCGGCGTGATATGGTGCTTGCCCAGATGGCGATGATTGACACACGATAGATAGTGTGAAAAAGCATTTATGTTGAAGATACCATTAATATTTGTACATTGCGGTAAAATAATTTTGGATCCGATATTGGAAACGATGATAGTCTGATTTTATATCAGCATAAGGCTTTTATATTATTCATGTTTAATTTGCTAAAACCTTGACAAAGTCTTGGAATCCATATAAATACCTGCTTGATTTGTTAAAATTTTAAAAACAGGGGAATCAAAGAACATGGTTGAAGACTGGAAAAATACCAGAAAAGGGGAAAACACTCGAAAAAGGATATTGCAGGCGGCCCGGATGGTTTTTTCAAATCATCCCTACCATTCTGCCAGTGTCCGGATGGTAGGGAAAGCGGGGAATTTTGATCATCCAATCATCCATTATTATTTTCCGAAAAAAGCAGGCTTGTTTGAAGCTGTCGTCAATGAACTACTTGAAGAAATCAATGCCTTTGCCACCACGTGGTACAAGGACCTGGATACCATGTCCACGGGGAAAAGTTTTTCACTCTGTATTGATCGGCTTTTTGAGTTCCATCGAAAATCACCGGATCTTTTCAGATTGATTATGCAGAACACGGCTCATGTGGAGGACTACTCGAGCTTTCCTGCGGTGGATAAGTATACTGCATTTCATGATGGTTTTTTGAACACATTTCAGGAAAAGATCACTTACACGGCTCCGCCTGAAGATGTGAGGCGATTTGTTTACAGTTTTACCGTGGTTGTTACCAATTACCTCGGCGCAAGCTCGACCTATGCACAATTTCTTGGACTTGATCCCGCAAGTCGGGAATACCTGGAATGGGTTAAGGAAACGCTGATGTTTATTTTTCTTCCACGACTTAAAAAAATTATTTTTTACGATCAACAAGACGCCAAGGCATAAAAATTAAACCATATCGAACGTGGTTTCGATATGGTTTTTCATTTTTCTCTGGGGAATGTCATGTCCCCTTGTCCTTATGGCCAAGCGTCCAGTGCATCCGTTTGTTGGGCTTTAGTTCCTTCAATTTCGATTATCCCAACACGTATTATGTCGATTAATTAAACCTTTCCGATGAGGGTGGGGAGATGAAACGAAAAGGATGCAGCATACTTTTTGTTAACTCGAATGACCAGCTTCTTCTATTTTTAAGGGATGACATCCCAGGTCTTCCCTATGCCAATATGTGGGATATTCCCGGAGGGCATGTTGATGAGGGCGAAATGCCCCAGGCATGCATTGAAAGAGAGATGAAAGAAGAAATTGGTGTGGATCTTAATGATTTTACACTGTTCCATGTCTATGAGTTCAATGACCGGACAGAATACGTCTTCCTGAAATTTTGGGACCTGGACATAGATTCGCTGGTACTCACCGAAGGCCAAGCCCTTCGGTGGTTCAGTGAACAAGACATTTTGAAAACCGAGCTGGCTTACGGCTTTAATCGTGTCGCGGAAAATTTTTTCGAACAGATGCGTATGGGCACCCTTCCTTTGTCCGGTTTATCAAAATCGCACTGCAAGACCCCTTTCTTTAGGTAGGGGATATAGCAGTGCTTTTTCAATCGGCTTTTTAGTTTGAGCGAGAGCGAAAGCAAAAAACGGTTGAAAAACTATTCTCCAGG
>Ga0180007_10000798_pt1 | contig 48058 bp, 61 predicted proteins | sample MM_PC_MetaG_FD_121122 | JGI IMG/M metagenome (GOLD analysis project Ga0180007, IMG submission 121122) | Groundwater microbial communities from the Aspo Hard Rock Laboratory (HRL) deep subsurface site, Sweden - MM_PC_MetaG | ecosystem: Environmental > Aquatic > Deep subsurface > Groundwater... | reverse complement strand
TGCTGCCTTTTTATTCCGGCGACTGTCTCATCCACGTCTGTCAGGATCGTGCCTTGTAAAAGGTGTTTTGCGCCGCTTTTTCTTACAAGCTTACCAAATACATCTTTATAAAAAGCCTGGGTAATCGCTTCTCTTTTCTCTTCAGGATCAGTCAGGCCTTTTAAGGCGTTAAAAAAATCATCTTGCGCGTCAATTATTTCTATATGAACCCCCAGGCTATTAAATAATGCCTTGATCTTCCCTGGTTCACCTTCCCTCATTATCCCATTATCTATAAAATATGTCTTAAGCCTATCTCCCAGGGCTTTGTGTCCCAGCATCGTAACAGCGCAAGAATCCACTCCTCCTGAAAGCGCGTTAATAGCCACCCCGCTGCCTACAAGACTAGCGATCTCTTTTGCCTTTTCCTCGATAAACTCCGTAACATTAAAGTTCTCAAGCGTTATTTCTTTAACAGCCATATCCTATCCTCCTTGTCGAAGCGCAAAACATGCTTTTGTTGGAGACGCCTACTTCCTCAATCGGGAACCTGTCTCTTTTTCTACAAGTGTGTTTTTTCTTGTTTTTTCCTGTTTGCTTCGTTTTGCGCGTTTTTTGCTGCGTTTACTTGTTTATCGTGTTTATTCTTATCTTTCTTACCTTTGTCGCCCATGATGACCCTCCTTTTTTTGTATTATTCTCTCGCCAACCCCTCACCAAATTATTCTTTTCCCGCCATAGGCGGGTCCGCCTCCGGCGGAAGCAACCTTTGCCTACTCTTGCGAGATTGCTTCGCTTTTCTCGCAATGACTTGGATATACGCTTTATCGGAGCTTTAGGGTTTTTAATTGCCTTGCCCTGTTTTTTAGGGCAAGGCCACAAGATAATAACTCCTATGTTCTCGACTTCGCTCGAACAATTAGTATTTTATATATGATATCGCTTTGGTGGGGAGATGTAAAGGGCAAATTACAGCGACTTCCTGGCTTGCGGATTAGAGGCTGTGTTTAGTTTTTCAGCGCTGGTTTCTGTTTTGATCACTCTGTCTTTCCAGGATGGCAGGTGTGTCAGGTATGTTGTCAGTTTTTTTGCGTGCTCGTTTTTTGTTTTCGGGTCAAATCCCCAGTCGCCGCCAATGTAGGCCATGTAATCTTTGTGCTCGTTTTTAATCGCCTTTACCAGTGTGGAACGGTAATCCGGATCTTTCACGATCTCGTTGTAATTATCCAAATCCAAAGGAGTATTATTGTCTCGATTGCCAAGTAATACCACGTATTCTACATGATCCTGCCCTATCCTAAAAAACGGATATTCCGGATATTTTACGAGGCGGATATATCCATCCTGACTATTGATCTTTTTAATTATATCCTCGGTATTCAGCGGGACCATTCCTAACCTTTTAAGGGTCTCAGCTACTTTTGGGTTTGGCGGAAGAAAACGCATTATATTATCATGGATAACGTTTGCTATTTTTACGCCGCTTTCTGTCATATCTTTATAAACAATACCCGTCATTATGCCTGCCAATGAAACGCCCTCCAGGGATTTTTTGATCTTGCCTATTTCGTCTTTTCTGTATCCTTCTTTGATCATTGAGGAATAAAGGATCGGGGCATCTCTTAGTCCCGCGTCATATTTCCAATGACAGTTCACTACGTTGTCTCCGTTATGATCGAGCGTATAGAAGTAGAATATTAACTCTTTGGCATATTGCACGATTCTGATCGACAGGGTGAATTTTTCCCCTTTGATTATCAAGGGGCCCTCATAGTCTCTTTTTACTTTTTTGAAGGCGCCTAATTTGTAAGCAAGGCTAAGACTGTTTTCCGCGGCAGGCGCTTCGGGATTTTTACGCGTTTTGGATATCACTGAATCAGCTCTTTTAAGGTCGCCTATTGGCAGGCGCAGGGTATTTACGCTGGTTTCCCTTAGATGCGCAGAAGCGCTGGGGTATGACGCAGCGCTGCATAGGAATAGCGCTGACGTCGGTATTAACGCGATTTTAATCAATTTTAATGCTTTTCCAAATCGCTTCATAAGGTACCTAAAAAAATAGCCCCGTCCTTCTTGTTAAGGCTATCCCTTCCATATGTAGTTATATAGTAATTATAGCATATAAATAGGTTTTCGGGAAGGGGTAAGGCACATGTTCAATTATTTAGCTATTTGATCTTGTACCGTTTTGGCTCTCCCCTATCAATGTGTCCCTGATTCTATCTTCAATCTGTCCCAGGGACACTTTGAAGCGTGATTCTGGGACAGATTGGTGAGGGATTTCCAATACGGTACAAGAAATGCTCGCCATAGGCGGGTCCGCCTCCGGCGGAAACAGCCTTTTTCCTTGCCTACTCTCTTCATCTAACTAAGGCCGCTGCAACATCTGGTCTCTAAATCTTTTAATCGCCCTGCCCTGTTGTTTAGGGCAGGGCTTAAAAACTAAAATTTTTTTGAAAGAAAACCAGGGGGTGTGCTGTCTTATCAGTAAAGAAAGGAGTGTGTTATGGATAGGATCAGTGATGCGCCGAGAGGTGAAATCGCTATTTATCGGGATGGGGATAAGAAGGTTAGGATCGATGTAAATTTGCGCGGGAAAACTATTTGGCTTACACAGGGGCAAATTGCTGCCTTATTTCAAGCAGACAGGAGCGTTGTAACTAAACATATTAGTAATATATTTAAATCAAAAGAGTTAGAAGAAAAAAGCAATGTGCAAAAAATGCACATTGCTTTCTCTGACAAACCTGTGAAGATGTATAGTCTTGATGTTGTCATCTCTGTTGGCTATCGCGTTAATTCAAAGCGAGCTACGCAATTTCGTATATGGGCAACAGATGTCTTAAAGAGACACTTGACCAACGGCTATACCCTGAACGAGAAGAGACTTAGAGAAAAAACAGGCAGACTGGAAAACTTGCAAAGATCAATAAGATTTATAGCCGGTATTAAGGAGCGCAAAGAACTTGACCATAGGGAAGCTATGGGGCTTTTGGATGTTATAAGCGATTATAATTATGGGTTAGGGTTGCTGGATGATTATGATAATAAAAAAATTAAAATAACAAAGGTAACCTCTGATGAAAAATTCAGACTTGATTATGAAAGCGCGCTGGGCGCTGTTGGCGAGTTAAGGAAAAAATTTGGCTCATGCTCTTTCTTTGGAAAAGAAAAAGATAAGACCTTTAGGAGTTCGATAGGCATGATTTACCAGACTTTTGACGGTAAGGAACTCTATCCGAGCGTCGAGGAAAAGGCCGCGAATCTCTTGTATTTTATTGTGAAAAACCATTCATTTATAGACGGGAACAAACGCATTGCCGCGTCTATTTTTTTATGGTTTTTGGAGAAAAATAAACTTTTATATAGGCGTGACGGGGTAAAACGCTTAGCGGATAATGCGTTAGTGGCCCTTACTCTAATGACAGCTGAAAGCGATCCTGCTGAGAGGGATATCATAGTGAAGATCGTGGTTAACCTTATTAATGGGGATAATTAAAGGGGGTGTCCCCAAATGGGACGTCCCTTATATTTGACGATTAAGAGGTGTAGGTGAATAGGTCTTTTAGTGTGTGGTTTTTTTTGGTTGTTTTGTTTAGCGCGTTAAGGACTTTTGATTGCGCGTGTGGGGTCAGGCGACGGCCTTTCATTGCGCGGGTGACCATTTTATGCGTGAGCTGTTCATCTGAATGGGCTACCAGATCGTGTGGCTTGAGTCCGTTTGCCGCCATGATCTTTAAGATCGGTTGTTCTCCGAGGTTTCTTTCTGTTTCTAACATGTTCTATCCTCTTATTTTAGCGATGTTTATTGTGCCGTTTTGGCTCTTCCCTATCAAAGTGTCCCAGTTTTGAGCTCCGATTTGTCCCAGGGACACTTTGGTGAGGGAAATCGCAAACGGTACATTTTATTTTATTTTGTACAAGTGTTCCACTTTTTTTCTGGCCCAGGGGGTCCTTCTCAGGAATACCAGGCTGGACTTAATGCTGGGGTTTTTTGCGAAACAGTTTATCCTGATCTTTCGGGACATTCCTTCCCAGCCGTATTTTTCTACCAGGCTCGTAAGGATCATTTCGAGGGTGATGCCATGAAGAGGGTCTTTGTGCTTATGGTCGGTCATCGTGTCGCCCTTCTTTGCTGCCTATATACATGTGGTATTCCAGGAGCCGGCATTCTATCTTGGCGTTAAAGAAAATCAGCCGGCGGCTGGCCTTTAAGCCCACTTTCTTTGCCAGGGGCATATTTCCCGTAAAGACATATCCTGTATACCCCGCGCATTTATTCTTAAAGAAATCCCCTATGCTTTCATAGACTTTCTCCAGCTCAGGTTGTTTTCCGAGCCTATAGCCGTATTCCGGGTTAAGGATAATTATTCCTTTTTCTTCAGGGATGGGTGTATCCCTGAAATCACATACATGAAATTCTATGAGCTGGTCGACTCCGGCGGTTTGGGCGTTTTTCTTCGCGGACTCGATCGCGTTTTTATCAATGTCTGTCGCGATGATCCGAAAAGGCAATTCTTTTCTTGACCGGGCGCGCGCTTCTTTTCGTAAAGCGCCCCATGCTTCCTGATCAAAGCCTATTATATGCTTTAACCCGAAATTGCTCCGCAAGAGCCCCGGCGCGCGGTTTAAGGCAATGAGAGCCGCTTCTATCGCTAGCGTACCGCTTCCGCACATGGGATTTACCAAAGGTTGTGAACCGTCAAAGCCTGTGGCGCACAGCAGGGCGGCTGCCAGGTTTTCCCGGAGCGGGGCTGTATGGGGGATTTTTCGATAGCCACGGTCTGAAAGTTTTTTGCCGGAAGCATTAAGATATAGCCAGCATTGTTCCTCGTTCCAATAAAAATTGATCACTACATTGTCCCTGTCAGGCCCGGAGTTTGGCCGACTGCCGCGTTTTTCGGCTATCCGGTCAACGATCGCGTCTTTTACTTTTTGGCTCGCGAAAACTGAATTATTAATAGAAAGGGTATTTACGCGGGATACGATACTGAGGTATTCTGAGGGTAAAATATAATCTTCCCACGGAAACGACACGACCTCTTTATATAGTTCATCGGGGTTTTTGCACGAGAATTGTTTGAGCAGGCAGAGAACGTTAACGCCTGTGCGCAACATGAGATTAAGCCTCATCGCGTCATGTAATGAGGCGGCTATCTCTATCCTGGTATCGGAAACAGATTTAGCCGTGTAACTCAGTTGTTCTATCTCCCGGCGTAAATAGCCGGAGACTCCCCTGTCGCACGTAATTACCAGCGTCTCATTTTTGCGCATGTCCATGGGTGTATCCCCCGGCAGGTCTTGTTCTTATTCTGTCGGCTTTGACTTAAACGAAGTAATCGTGATGACTTTTCCCTGACTAATCGTATCTTCTACTTTAGCTTTAACCCATCGTTTTAACAGATTTCGTGTCAATGGGATCAATCCCATAAAACCTACTATATCAGTCAATAAGCCGGGGGTTAAAAGCAAGATGCCGCTGCATAAAATTAAAACTCCGTCAAACAGTTTATCCGCCGGCATTACGCCCTGATTTATATCTTCTTGTATTCTGCGCAGAGTAATAAGTCCCTGCATTTTTGCCAAATACGCGCCTGCTATGCCTGTAAGCAGGACGAGCCCGATCGTATAAGCTATCCCCATATACTGGCCGATCTTTATTAAAATGGCTAATTCTACAAGTGGTACCAGAGTAAATAGTAAGATCAAGTATCCTAACATGGTCTCCTTATAATGCCAAATCCGGCTCCGTTTCTCATGCTGATATCCGAGGCATCAAAGGCATTATCTCCAAATTTTTCTTCCAACTCGTTCCATAGCTTTTTCATGTCGTCACATTGCCTGATGTCATCCAATATCACATAACTGGGGCTCAGCTTGTCGGTATAAATATTTATATTCTCTTTTGTATGCTCGTACTCATGCAGTGAATCGATATAAAGAAGGTCTATGTCCCTGCTAAAAGACGCCGTGACCTTTTTCGTGACTTCTTTATCCAATGAATCACCCTGTATCCTATTGATATGAGGATATTTTTTAAATCCTTCTTCATTTTTGCGGACAATATCCACTGTTACCAATTGACCGCGTGCGATATCATCTCTATGTAATCCTTTACTAATAGACATGATAGAGCCGCCGCAATTTGTCCCTATTTCAAGAACATGGGTAAGCCCCTGTGTCATGACAAATCCTGAGAGAAAAAAATAGTAGTTGGTGGGGCGGTTAATAAAAGCGCATGATCCCGTGGTCTCGCCATAAAGACAATCAGACAGGTCTATCTGTTTCCCCGCTTTCATGGCCTGTTCGCAAATTTTCTTCAAAGGTTGGCTGTAAGGTTCCATGTTTTCCCTGTTTTATACTGAGACAATATTAGTCGCGGCCGGTTATTTCAATAAGATGAAATCCGAATTGTGTTTGGACGGGGCCATGGACTTTATTTACTTCTTCGTTGAATACGACCTGGTCAAATTCCTTTACCATCTGGCCTGGTGCAAAGCTTCCCAGGTTTCCTCCGTCCCTGCCGGAAGGGCATTTAGAGAGTTTTTGGGCTAATTCGCTGAAATCAGCGCCGTTTTCGATTTGTTTTTTAATGCCTTCGGCTTCTTCCTTTGTCTTGACCAAAATATGCCGCGCGGTTGCTACGCTCATAAGAGCCTCCTTTTTATGTTAGATGCGTATATGATACTACGTTGGGCTGGTTGAGTCAAGGCGGGTATAAAAAGATCACAGATTAGTAAAGAGTTCCTTTTTTATTCCGTGCGCGATCTTTTGTATCGTCAAAACAAATCTTACCAGCATAAAATCTGAACGCCTGGTTTTTGTCCAGACTCTTGCTTGCCTGGTTTTTCCTCTGTCATCAAATGTCTGTATGGTTCTAAAATAGCCCTTGCTTTTAATCGCTTTTTTTCGGACAGCTATATACTCTGTCATAGCTTTACTTATGCGATCATAGATTATTTTTACTCCCGCGGGAGATCTTAGATGGGTTACCCCTATGGTGCTGATGTCTGAGCTTTTGTTTTTCCCTGATTCTGCCCAGGCCATATTGCATACGAGGAGGCCAATTGTTATTATTGTTATAATCTTCAAAGTACACCCTTTTTTAATCTTAAGCATAATCCAGGCAGAAAAAAGCCATGTTTCCCATGGCCTTGCCTGCTTTTACTAATCTGTTATATTATAGCAAATATAGTGGCTATGTCAATGTTTTGAATGTTTTGTACCGTTTTGGCTATCTCCTATCAAAGTGTCCCAGTTTTGAGCTCTAATCTGTCCCTAGGGACACCTTGGTGAGGAATTCTGGGACAGATTGGTGAGGGAAATCGCAAACGGTACAAAATCTTTTTAAGTGGGGGTTTTTCTTAGGTTTTTCTTTTCGGAGCGTAGTTTTTTGTATCTTAGCATTTTTTCTTTGGCTCTTCTGGAGCGTTTTCGTTTTTGGCGCCTTATCTTTTCTATTCTGCTCTGGTTTTCCGCTTTTTTGCCTAGTATGAGCGATTCGATCTTATTGGCTAATATTCTTCTGGCCAGGAAGCGGTTTAGTGCCTGAGAGCGTTCTTTTTGGCACTTGACCTCGATGCCTGTGGGTTTGTGTTTCAGGTAGACGCACGTGGAGGACTTATTGACATTTTGTCCGCCCTTTCCGCTCGAGCGTATGAATTTTTCCTCAAGGTCTTCGTTTTTTATTCCCAGCGAAGCCATCTTTATCTTTAACGCGGTTTCTTTGTCTATGGTTATTGTCATGTTGGTTGCGTTTTGTTATCCGCCTTGAGGGAAAGACTCTTCCTCGTACATGTACCAGTTAGCTGAATCTGTTATGTAAGTGTGGAGCTTTGTAATGCTGTCGCAATGCGCTTTTTCTTCTTCGAGTAAAAAGTCCAGGAGTTTGACTAATTTTTCGTCTTTGGCATCCTTGCGCATGTTTTTGTAGTACCTGTATCCGGAGTTTTCGAAATCAATGGCAAATTCACATGCTTCTTTGTCGGCATCGCTCTTTTTTATCTTGTCTTTTAATTCTGAGATGTTCCTCGCGAAAATAGAAAGGTCGTTTTTTCTGCCAGCCATAAGTTCATCCAGGTTTAATTCCGGGAGATCGCCGTTCTTTGCCAGGGAGGTGTAAAAACTTTTTATGCTTTCTATGTGGAGGAGTTCATTCTTGGCAAGGAATTCGAACATCTTTTTAGTTATATCATTCTCGACTTTTCCAACGATATCATTATAAAAACCAAAGCCCTTCTCTTCCATTGCCAGCGCTTCTTTAAGCATGTCTTTTAACGAGATATTATCCATAAGGCCCTCCTATAGATTATAATTTCTTGTACCGTTTGCGAATTCCCTCACCAATCTGTCCCTTTTGAAAAAATAATTGAAAGAAAACTGCCCCCTAAGCTGTCTATCTATTAGGAGGTGGTGTTATGCCAAGATTAGCCAGAACCTTTATGAAGCAATCCTGTTATCATGTTATCATAAGGGGGAATCAAAGACAAAGAGTTTTTAAGAGGGGTAAAGACTATGTCAGGTACTTAAGGATCCTGAAAAAAGCCAAGAAAAAGTATGGAATCCTTCTATATGCCTACTGTCTTATGCCAAATCACGTGCATCTATTGATCGAAGCCGCGACATCTATGAATATGTCAAAATTTATGCAATGGGTCAATCGCGGTTATTCCGCGTATTTTAATAATACTTATAAGACTGTGGGCCATTTATGGCAAGGCAGGTTTATAAGCAAGCCCATAATGAAAGATCAATACATGATACATTGCGCTAATTATATTGAAAGCAACCCCCTGAGGACTGAAATCCCTATGGTGGACAATATCGCTGATTATAAATGGAGCAGCTATAGGGAAAGGTGTATTTCGTCAAGAAAAGACATGCTTGACGACATCAGGGACACTTTGTAGTATGATTCTGGGACAGATTGGTGAGGGATTTCCAATACGGTACAAAAGCTTTATAGCTATGCTTGTCGAACCTTGCGGGTCATGTAGTTTTTTAGGATGTCGCCTTCCCTTAAAAACCTGCTTATTTCTGTAAATGTCGGGCCGTTTTTGTTGGTCAGGTAATTTCTTGGGGAAAAGTCTATCATGGGCTTTAGCATGTAGAGATTTTCTTTTGCCCTTGTCATGGCTACATAAAGGAGCCTTCTTTCCTCCTCTATGGAATCGTCGTTTCCTATTGACTGGTAGGACGGTACATAGCCTTCCGCGACATGTATTATAAATACTGTGTGCCACTCAAGCCCTTTGGCGGAATGGATCGTGGATAGTATCAGCTTTGATTTATCCGTATTGTCGTGATTTTTTTTAACAGCGGTTTCTTCCGGGGGCTCTAACGCCATGTCAGTTAAAAAATCCTCTATTTTTTCATATCTTAAGGCTATTTTTTCAAGGGAACCAAGGTCATTGATGCGTTTATGGAAGTCATCGTATCTTTCTTTAAAAATAGGCTCATAATATACATTGAACATCTTTATAATATCAGAAGGCGTTTTGTCTTCACCGCGGGCTTCCTCGAACACTTTTGATAGTCTTTCCGCGTCTCTCGCCTTTTTAAACAGTTTATCATCCGAAGACAGGGCGTTTTTGTCCTCAATTATCCTTTCAAACATTTTCTTAGCTGTTTTAGGACCTATACCTCTCATTAGAGTAAGAACCCTGTTCCAGCTTATTTCATTGTTTACGTTATAAAACGCCTGTACGTGGGAAATAAGGTCTTTAACGTGGGATGATTCAACAAATTTCCTGCCCCCGTATTTAATAAACGGTATATTATTCCTGGCCAGGCCTACCTCAAGATCGTTAGAATGCCAGCCTGAGCGAAAAAGCACTGCTATGTCTCCGAGCTTTATTCCGCGAGAGCGCAACTCCGTTACTTTTTTCACAATGTGTTCTGACTGGCCGTTTTCATTCTCTGTTTCTATAAAATGCGGCATATTGTCGCCTTTTTTCCTTGTGAACAGGTTTTTCCTGAATTTTTCAGCGGCAAAATCTATTACCCTGTTAGTCAGGTCAAGTATCGGCTGCATGGAACGGTAATTTTCTTCAAGGGTTATTATTTTTGAACCTTTGAATGTCTTTGGAAAATCCATTATGTTTTTAAAATTAGCCCCCCTGAAGGCGTAGATGCTCTGGGAATCATCGCCGACAGCCATGATGTTTTCATGTTCTGAAAGCAGTAGATGCAATATTTCAGCCTGGAGCTTGTTTGTATCCTGGTATTCATCCACCATGATGTACCTATATTTTTTAGAAAGGCTGGCCTGTATTTCTTTATTAGAAGACAGGAGTTTTTTTAGATAGACTAACAGGTCGTCGTAATCAAAAAGCCCTTTTTCTCTTTTGTAGTCGATATAAGAACGTTTTATCTTTTTTATCGCGTCCCCATATTCCATAAAATGCGGGTATTCGCTTTCTATGACCAGGGATATGTCGTGCGGGGTGTTTACGCTTTTGGATATTATGTTAAGAAGGGCTTTTTTTCTGGGGAACTTCGTGTCCCCTCCGCCAAAACCCAAGTTTTTACGTACCAGGTTGACAGCGTTTTCGGCATCTGCCTGGTCCATTATCGTGAAATTATTAGGCATGCCGACGAGCCGGGCATATTTTCTTAAGACCATGTTCGCGAAGCTGTGAAATGTGCCTCCGGAAACATTTTTACAGCGTTCATCCAGTATAAGCGAGGCCCTTAAAAGCATTTCCTGGGCGGATTTACGGGTAAAGGTCAAAAGCAGTATTTCTTCGGGGTTTACGCCTTTTTCCACCAGGTGAGCCACGCGGTAAACAAGTATGCGGGTCTTTCCGCTTCCGGCTCCGGCAATAACAAGACATGATCCCTCCATCATGCGTACGGCTTCAAGCTGGGCGGGATTTAATTCTTTTTTATAGTCTATCGGCATAGTGGTTGAGGAATATTTTTTTAACAGTTTGGTAGATTATAAGGTATTAAAGCGGGGATAGCAATGTTTTTTTAGGTCGGTTTCCCTGTCAGATGTTTGTTCGTCTGAGATATTTTAGCGCGCTTGTCAGGAATACCGGTTTTTTGTCAATTTTTGTTATTGGCTTTGTGGTTTTTAATGGATTTATTTAGCATTGGGTTATAACAGGTGTGCCAATCTGGAGAATTGCTTGTGGTGTATCATGAACCGCATTGTTTCTTTATTTACTTCAAAAATTTGCCTTAAGGAGTTTTTTAGCGCGTTTAATATGTCTGGGTCTTTTTCCCGTTTCATGTATTTTGCAAAAGCTTTTATATCGCCGCAGTCGCCTATTTTTCCTAGTTCTTCGGCGGCGTACAGCCTGTTGGTATAATTTTCTTTTTCGTCATGTAAATAGGCGAGTTTTCCTAAAGCCCTTGTTTTAGGTGTCAACTTTTGGTTATAGTTCTCTTCGCATTTCAATAAGGCGCGGTAAGCCCTTATCGCTATTGTTGGAGTGGTATTAAATTTGTTTTCTATCTCCCTTGTTAATAGATCAAGCATTCTGGGATCGATCTCTACGTATTCTTTTTCTGCTACGCCCTTTTCAAAGCCTGATATCACTTTTAGCTTGCCTTTTGTATTGTCACGTGCCATATGCATATAGTAGTCAAAATGCATCGTATCTTGCGAAGCAAAAGTCTCCTTTTTGTTAATATTGAGTCGGGCTGCTCTTAATCCTTCCGTGTATATCTTAAATTGTTCTAGCGCGTCAAACGCTTTTTGCGCAATGGAGGGTTTTTCGGTTTCTAGCAGTTTATCCAGAAAAGCAATGCTTGTGCCGTTTGGCCTCTTAAATGCCCAGAATGCGTCTAATGCTGTAAGTTTTTCTTCATCAGTTTGCGCTTTCTTGTAGTTTTCAATGAGCTTATCAGCCTCTTTAGGCACCATGTTCGGACGGTTGTCCTCTTTTTTTAACAAAAGGCTTATTCGTTCATTATTTATTGGCACACGTAAGGCATTAGCCGTGGCGGCTCCGGAAAGAATAAAGACAGCTATTAAAAAAATCGTTAGTAGGTGTTTGTTTTTCATGGTTTTCCTATCTTTAAGTAAATACTTTAGAAAAGTTTATAGTGGCATATATAATAACATATTTAAGCAACGCGTGTCAATATCTTTCTTAACTTCACAAAACTGCAATGCACTGTTGTGAAGTTATCTACGTCTTATGATGATATAGGCGGTACGGGTTAGGTGCGTTATTCTAGAAACAGAAAGTGCCAGCATACATAGGTTTAGCGCTTTTCCTGGGAAGGAGTTTAGCGAGACTTTAAAGCGCGGCTTTTGTATTTCTGTAACTTTGCCTATTATATTGTTTTCTGTAAGAGACGGCTTATCATTAATTGGAAGAGAATCGCCTTTGGTCATAAATAGATTATCGCTCTCCCCTCTTTCTTTTTTTATAACGCGGTGGGCTATTATTTTATCAGAGTTATTTGTCCGGAAGGCGATGATATCTCCTGGTTTTAATTTGCTTCTGTCGCAGTCTGTGAGGACTATCCTATCCCCGTTCCTTATGAACGGCGCCATGCTTGTGCCTTTCGTTGAAAAGGTGACGCTTCGTCTGGTTTTCAGGGTTTCCAGTTTACAATTGACTACGATCGTATTTAGTTCGGTTTCATTCATGCTATATCAATGGGTTACAGGCGAGGTAGTTCCTGTATTTAGCGTTTTTTTGGAGCAGTTCGGCATGGCTGGCGATGTCGATTTTTTCGGAAGATCCTAAAAAGTATACGAGATCCATCATCTTTATCGTGGAAAGATGATGGGAAATAATTATTATGGTGCTGTCCGGCAGGGCTTTTTTAATGTTACCGACTATCTTTTCCTCCAGTTCACTGTCTACCGAGGAAAGCGCTTCGTCCAAGATCAGTATTTTTGGTTTTTTGATGACAGCCCTGGCTATTGCCATGCGCTGTTTCTGCCCTTCTGATATCTTGCAGGCGTTTTCGCCGATGATCGTTTCGTATGCTTTGGGCAGGCCATTGATAAATCCGTCTATACAGGCGATCCCTGCGGCTTCTTTTATTTCTTCAGGGCTCGCGTGTTCCCTGCCGTATTTAATATTATTTCCTAAGGTGTCGTCCCATAAGTATGGTTCTTGCAGGGCAATGCCGACCTGCTCGTATAGCGAGCCGGCGGAGATGTTGTTTATGTCAGCGTCGTCGATAAGTATCTGTCCGCTCAGGGGCTGGTATAGCCTTAGGATCAGATTTGTGATCGTGGTTTTGCCGCATCCCGAAGGCCCTGCCAGGGCGATGCATGAATTGTTTTCTATTGTAAAATCGATCTTATCGAGTATTTTTTTGTCAGGCTCGTGCGCGAAAGTCATATTTTTGAATTCTATTTTTCCGGTGAGGAATTTTCTTTTTTCAGCGTCGCTATTTTCTATTTGGTCAATCCGCGGGTCAAGGATGGCATTCAGCCTGTCGCATGAAACAAGGCTTAAGGACGCCTGCTGCATGAAATTGGCGAACATGCCTTGAATACCGGATAATTGGCTCAAGTAAATGCTGATGGCGCTCAAGCTTCCAAGTGTCATGTTGCCTTTTATTACCTGATAGCCGCCGTAAAAAATGATCAGGCCCATGATGGCTTTTTGGACGGCGTTATTTAAAAATGAGGATGTGGTTTCCAGCTTTATGTTTTTTAGCCGTATCCTGGAACTTTTTATTACGTCTTTCATGTATGACATGGTCTCTTGTTTTTCTTTGCCGCAGGCTTTTACCAGATGCATATGCGATAAGGTTTCCTGTAGTTTTTTAAAGATGCCTTGAGCGCTCAATACCCATGTTTTCCAGGCTTTTTTCAGGATTTTCGTAAAATAATAGGGTCCTATGTATAAAAATGGGGTCAGCGCCAGGACGAATATGAACATTTTTGGGTTTAAGTAAAGGATTATCGATAGGATCAGGATGGATTTTGGTATTGACACTATGATCTGCGGGACAAGGTCAGCGATGAACTGGGCGACGTGTTCTATGTCATAGTTTATTTTATAGAGATTGTCTCCTGTGGAGTTTTCCTGGAAGAACCTATAAGGCATATTCTGGAACTTTTTAAATACCTTCCTGTTCAGTTCAAGGCTTACTCGTAGTTTTACGTATTTAGTCAGGTAGCTGCTCAGGCCGTTTAGCATGCCTGACAGGATAAAAATAATGCCTATGCCGCTGATCAGGATGATGAATAGCCTTAGGTCTCTGCCCTGATATGCCTTATCTATGATCAGTTTGGTAAGGTAAGGGCTTACCATGCCGATAGCCATTGCAAGGCTGCTCAGGAACAGCGCCAAGGCCTCTATTTTCCAGAAACGGATCATGTAGCGGTAGAAGTTGTTAAGTTTAAACATAGTACTCCTGCTTTAACTTCACAGTGCATTGCAGTTTTGTGAAGTTAAGCATTTTGTTTCCTGCTTCTCGACTTGGCCTTTGGCCTCGCTCAAAGAATATTGTCCTTCGACAAGCTCAGGACTTTGTTTGAATCTTCTCGATATTGCTCGGGGTTCACAATATTGTTCGAGCGAAGTCGAGAACTAAAACTACTCTTTGGATAAATTATAGCATACTGGGCGGGGGCGTGGTAAAATAATTTTATATTATGGATCCCAAATATACCGATGCCTTTATAATACGGGATAATGTTTTAAAGCAGCGCGAGTTTTCCGCTATTAATAGCGCGTTTAGGGCCGCTGACATACCAATGGTACCGATCAAGGGTATGGCGTTATTGTACGAGGAAGATCCATACGCGGAAACAAGGCTTATGTGTGACATAGACATACTTGTCAGAAAAGATGACCTGGAGAGATCAAAAGATATTCTTTTAAATTCAGGTTATAATATCCAGAAAGGTTCTTACTCAGAGGATTATTATCGTAATCACTATCATCACATTGCTTTTTACGGCAAGCATTTTCTGGAGCTTCACTGGTCATTATCTGTGCCAAGGCCTAATGTTTTACATTTACCGGAACTCTGGGACAAGGTAAGGCATTTAAATGCAGGTAAGGACGCCGTTACCCTTCTCTCTCCGGAGGATACTATTTTTTCGCTGGCGCTCCACCTGCGCAGATTCAACGAGCCTTTTTCATTAAGGTATATACAGGATATTTATAAGATACTGGAATTACACGGCAATAAATTAGACTGGGGGTATATTTCAAAGTACAGCGGGCTTAACAGGCTCAAGTCCCTTATTTATTATGTCCTTATCTCTCTTAAGGTAAATCTTGGGTATCGCGCATCAGATGAAACATTAAACATGTTTTATCCCGGGATGTTAAGGTCAAATCTGTTAAAACTTTTTGTAGCTAAGATAAATCCACAAAACTTCGAAAAGATGAAAAAATATGCCTATGTATTTCTGCGTTTTTTGATGTATGATTCCGCGCGGGATTTTATAAGATTTATAATATTTTTGCCCGAGGAAGAATTCAGCAGGTTTTATTCTATTAAATTTCCCTCAAGAAGAGCGTCTGTCCTTTATGGTTTGAGATTCTTAGCAGCGCCTTTTTTGTTCCTGATCGAGATGAGCAAGAATTCCCGCAAAACTCCAGAATAGATAAGCCGGCGCTGTCCAGTAAAGCGTGTCATAAGTCAGGAACGCGCACATCATTCCCGCGAAGCCCGCAAAAAATCCCAGCAGTAAAAAGCTATTAAGGTCAGGCAGGTCGATGTTTTTTAGCTTTACTCGAAGGGTATTTAAGGTATTTTTTAAAATAGAGTAAATGAAGAACGCGAACGCGGCAAAACCGACAATGCCTGTTTCCGCGAGGATAGTCGCGTACATGCAATCAGCTACTTTTTTCTCGTGAGAAGTTATATCAGCTATTAAAGGAAAATAGCTGTCAAACACGACCCTGTAATGCCCCAGGCCTACACCAAAAAAGGGATGGTCGAATAGCATTTCTTTTGCCCCGAGAAAAAGCGTAAGCTTTCTTGAGTAGTTATACCAATTTGTCAAGTCTGTAAAACTGTAGCGGTAACATGCCAGATAGTTAAAATGCCGCAATAATGAATTGATCAGTATCAGTGATAAGGGCAGTAATACTATATAAAGGTAAAAGATATTTTTTTTCTTCGTTAAAAAGAATACTATTATCAGCATCTCCGCGAGCAAAGCCAGGAGCACCCCTCTTGAAAACGTGAATAAGGCTCCCGCGAGGATAACTGTCGCGCAAAAAACGGATATTGACTTAAATATCCGCCTCTTCTCTATTTTATATAACACAAAAGTAAGCGGAAAAATCGCCGCGAGATATGTACCGAGAGCAACCGGATGAATATGGAAAGACATCATTCTGGAGCCCGCGTAAAGCCAGTAGTATGGGTTATTTCCAAGGCCCGCGTAGATGAGGTTTTTTCCGGAGAATATCTCCATTAATCCATAGATAGCTACTGATGCCGCCATAATGCAAACGCACCTTAGGATCAGCGCCGCGCGGCTTAAATCAAACACGCTTTTAGTAAAAAAATACAAAAAAGGTATAGGAAAGACATAAAGCCAAAGATGACTGTAGGCGACAGGCGGATTTTTCACACCTATAAGCCCTATCAAAATTACCAGTAAGAATAGCCATAAAGGTATATCTTTTCTGCTAAAAGCCCCTCCGCGGGCGCTATTATCTGATATGAATAAGGCTGATGATAGAATGCAGACTACGATAAGAAATACGCCTTGATACTGCTGCCCTGCTATAGGAGCGAAAAAGGAGATCCATAGAAACAGTCCTATTGTGCTTATCGTTTTAATCATTTTTAATCACTGACCCCGAATGCGCCCTGGCTTTCGCGATCGAGCAGAAATATTCGACCGGCTTATCCAGCTTCCCTGTTTCGAGATACGCGTGCGCGGGGCACCACATGCAAAGATTTATTAATTTGCAATTATAACACTTTTTCAGGAATTCCTGGCTTTTTGATCGCAGGCCGCGTACTTTTGGGACAAGGTCGAGCCAGGCATCCAAAAGAGCCCCTTTTTTAAGGTCATAGACACATTCAGGATGCCAGAGCGAAGAACAAAGCCGAAAAAAACCGTCGTAACTTACAGTAAAACTTTTGTTACCCGCGCCGCAGTAAAATAGATGGCCGCATGCAGTATGGGCAGAGTCGATCTTAACCAGGTTGCCGCATTCTTTTTTTAAGGCGCGGAACCGATCAGTATCATTGATTTCGATGGCAATGATCTCTTTCGGCGATAGCCTTTCGGATATTATCCCTGAGTTTTTTCTTTTGTCGCCGTCAAAACGTAAATGCAGGAACGGGTCAAAACGGAAATAGCCACTGCTTCTCTCTTTGCAGAATTTCGCTATAGCGGAAAGTTCATGGACATTAGAGCGCAGAGCCATTGCCTTGAGCCCGACTTTAATGTTGTTTTTAAGCAAAAAGTCAAGTCCTCGCATAAACGCGTCAAATGAACCGGGCTTTCCCGTGACCTGTTCGTAAGTTTTTCTGGTGATGCCGTATACGGTTACCTCTATGTCTCTGGGCGGGTATTTTTTAAAAAGGTCTATATATTCTTGTGTGATCAAAGAAGCATTGGTAAAAACAGAAACCAGGAGCCCTTTTTTCTTTAAGTAAACATAGATATCAGAAAAGTCTTTTCGCAGAAGCGGCTCTCCTCCTGTTATAAGACACCATAGGGCGCCCAGTTCCGCGGCCTGGTCTATTATTTTTTTGATGTTTTTCAGGGAAAGCTCTTTTTCTTTTGCTTTTTTGTCCTGCTCGGGTAAATTTATATAGCAGTGCCGACAGTTATTGTTGCAGCGGGCAGTGATCTCCAGGTCAAAAGAAGTGAGTTTCCTGCTGCTTTTGATCTTTTTCCAGAGGGGCATTTTTGGCAGTTCAAGGGATCTTATGAAGGTATTATGCATTTTAAAAGGTAAAGTTGTCTTCTCGACTCGCTTCGCTCGCTCGAAGAATATTGGAGCTTGTTTCGCTCGAAGAATATTGGAGCTTGTTTCGCTCGAAGAATATTGGAGCTTGTTTCGCTCGAAGAATATTGTTCGAGCTTGTCCGCCAGAGGCGGACATGGTCGAGAACCTATGAAATCGTGATACATTTTAGAGTTTTACTATTATTTTTTTCTTCAAGAGTTCTTCGCCTAAGCCTATGATATCGGTTTCTATTTCTTTGTCTGAACCTTCGAATTTTAAAGTCAATAGATTTGCTATCTCTTTTAAGTTCTTCTTGCCGTCCAGTTCACCCCAGATCGCTTTTCCGAATTCGTTAAGTGAAAATATCGCTTCATCCGAATCCCCTATCCCCGAAGTTATAGGGATGATTATGAATTCTCCGTGGATATCTCTGGCGACTACATCCTCTGACGGTTTATAAACATTTTTTAGGCTGATCCTTGTTTTCATGTGACATCCTCCTTTATTTTCAGGTTTGGATTCCCGCTTCCGCGGGAATGACATTGCGGCTAAAATTCCTTAATCTTTCTTTCCAGTCAGTTACTTCCCATGCTTTTTCATGTGGTTTTACCAAACCCAGAAATTTAGCTTGCGCGTGCGCGATTTCACAAAAATACTCTACCGGCGTATCCAGTGTCCCGTGTTCCATCCAGGATTTTGCCGGGCATTGCTCGCAAAGGCTTTTTAGGAAGCATTTGGCACAGCGTTTAAGGTAATCCTTGTTTTTTGCTCTCATCGCCCTTATTTTAGGGAAAAAATTAACAATAGCGTCTTCAAGTGTTCCGTTTTTAAGATCATAGGCTGTGTCCGGACATTTTAACATGATGCAGGGAAGAAAATATCCGTAAGCATCCGCGCAGCCGCTAAAGCCCGCTCCGCAGGAAAAAAGATCGTCTCCCGGAGGCCGCGTAAATTTTGAGCAAAACTCTTTCATTTCTTTGATATACTTGTCTTTTTCGCGCGTGAGGATACCTATGCCTTCTTCAGGTGTTATCCTGAGTTTTTTTATGAAGCGGTTTTTTATCTCATTGTCCCTACGGCAGCGTAAGTCAAAGAACATGGATTTGGACGGAAGCCTGTCCATATCCGGAATGGCCATTGCCCATTTTTCAAATTTATCCGTTTCATTTTTATTCGGGGGAAGGACAGCACTTTTAACTACAAAAGGGATCTTGTTTTTCAATAGTAGTTTTATCCCCTTCTCGGCGGCCTTAAAAGAACCCTTTTTTCCGGTTACTGCCTCATATGAGTTTTTATTGATCCCGTATACAGTGACTTCTATTTTTTCTAAAGGCGGGATGCGGCTGAATAATTCCGCCAGGCGCTTATTTATAAGCGTGGCATTTGTAAAGATCAGGACTTTTAACCCCTGTTTTCTGGTAAAAACGTATAGTTCTTCAAAGTCTTCCCTTAAGAGCGGCTCTCCTCCTGTGAATCTAATAGTCATGCAATCTAAAGAGACAGCTTCCTTAAGTATCTCTTTTATCTTGTCTGTGCTTAGTTCTTTTTTCTTTGCGCAGAGATCGTCATCAGGCAGGTTTATGTAGCAGTGAATACAATTATTGTTGCATCTTTCGGTGAGTTCTATATCCAGTCTTGTTATATAGGGTTCTTTTTTCATCGGATATTTTTTAACTCTTCGGTTATTTTTCCGCTCTTGTCAAATTCTAACGTGTAACAGGGCGCGTCTTCCGCTATTTTAGCGACTATCGATATTGTCTTCTCCCACCAGTCAACTGTTACAAAAGGCCTGATAACACAGGATAAGAGTTTTTTGCTTATTTCTTTTTTATCTTTTAACGGTGTGATCCGGTTTTCTTTTGATTGCTTCAGGAACATTATTGCTTTTAAAGGCGCGGAATCCGCTGATATCTCAGGCACATCTCCGTGACTCCAGGTGCCGTGGATATTGAAGCCGTCTTTAGAGTTACGCACAATAATGCGGTCATCGCAGAGTATCTTCGCTTTGTCCTTAAGTATATTGGCTATTGTGGATTTTCCGGCTTCGGAATGTCCTACAAAAAGTATACCTTTGCCCTGAAGATCGACTCCGCAGGAGTGGATATAGCATCCTTCCCTGTCAGCTAATATTCTTGCCAGCAGTATCTGGTCAGTGGGAAATAAAGTTAAAGAGATCTGATTTCCTTTTAAGAATCTGCCTTCTTCCGCATTATAGATCTTTACCCTGGTATGGTCAGAATTAAAAACAGCTATTCTGTGCAGGCTTTTATCGTTTTGAGAAGGCGCTATCCCGAGATATATCCAGGAATCACCTTTTTTATAAATTGCCCAGGGTGGTTTTCGGTATAACTCTTTACCCAGGTCTTTATTGCTGATATCAGGTAATGAAAAATGATGCCGGATCGATACGCTGTCTTCTCCTGTGTTTTTGACCTCAAAATCCTTAAACTTAGGATCGAACGTATTGTCGTTAATAGGCAGGTCAGAATCTACTTGTATTGAAATACCGGCGACCTTATAGTGTCTACGGTGATTTTTTTTCCAACCCTCTTTAAATTTTAGATTTTCTTTGCTCACGGCGCAGAGATGATCTATTTTTGAGTCAAATTTTCGGTGTTCAAGGTATGAGTAAACAGGACACCATCTGCAATTCTTCCTGAGCTCGCAGGAGCCGCAATGCTTCTTGTATTCTTCCGTTGTTTTAACTTTACTAGCTAAAGATGGGATAAACTTTTCCCAACATTCCTCAAAACATCCCTTTTTTAAATCGTAGCGTAAGGCAGGATCTTTGATGAAGCAGCAAAAGGTCATTCCTCCGTAAGGGTCTATGTGAAAATCACGCCTTGAATTTATACAGGAACTAAATAAATAACCGTTTTCATTTGCATTGCCGCAATCTGGATTTAATTTTCCTGCACGATCCTCATAGGATAAGTCCGGCTTATCGAGCTCAACTACCTCTTTTGGTGAAAGTCTTTGCCGTAAGATCTCTTTGTTTTTTTCATTGTCTCCGCAAGCGGATAGATACAGCCAGGGAGCACCTATTCTGTAATGTTTACTCAGGGATTCGGCTAATTTTACCATGTCGTTAAATTGATGATAATTATCCTTCATCGGTATGATCTGAACTGTGAAGCCCGCTTTCTCTTCTTTTAAATAAGCGATGCCCCTCATAGCGGCTTTAAATGACCCGGGAGTGCGGGTAATATGATCGTGGATTTTAGCGTCAGCGCCGTACAGCGCGATCATTTTGGAGCCTTTTTTCTTTAAAAGTCTGGCTATTTTAGGTGTGATCAAAGTGCCGTTGGTATTTATGGAGTAAGAATTTGAGCGGCTTGTAATGTAATCGAAAATATCCGCAAATTCAGGCCTGAGCAAAGGTTCTCCGCCTGAGATAGACCAGCCGCGACAGCCCATAACCTTTGCCTCATTAACTATTTTTTTTATCTCTTCAAAGGTGAGTTCTTTATTTTTTTCTTTAGAGTTTTTAGGAATGCGTAACCAACAATGCCTGCAATTGTTATTACAGCGATAGGTGAGGTCAATGTTGCCTTTTATCGGTAAGCGCGGCACCTGGTCGAGTTTTTTTATTTCTATATAGTCGGTGTGTATCATTAGTGAGTGGGATTAAGAACTTATGTGTTTTCTACACAATCTTCTGCATATAAAGGTACTCCCAGATTTGCAGCAACCGTTGTAAGCATGCCTGTAACCCTGTGGCTGTACAGCATACTTACATGATGTCAATACCCTTAATTTTATTACTAAGAAGTTTGATAGTCAACATATTCTCTGATATATAAAATACCGGATTTTAATAATTCCAATTTTGGAATATGCAGTATGAATATAACAAAGTCAATTATACCTTACTATTTTGTAATATCTATTTTTGGTTTTTAACCTGGTTAGAAAACAAGAAATGACTTAAGGCGGAAAACTGTAGTTTTGGGCTATATGAATCTCCCCTGGTCTTTTGTCTCCTTTTCAACAGGGCTTATTTTTATGTGCTTAAAATGTTCTTCAGGGTCTATCTTAGAAGCTTTACTGTACGCTTTTTTCGCAGCTTTATGTTTTTCGGTTTTCTCATAAATTAGCCCACATTTATAATAAATAGGGGCATCGTTTAGATTTTGTCTCATAATCACGTCACATATTCTTAATAAATTCTCATAGTCATTTTCTTTTTCAAAAATTCTTATGAGTCCGAGATAACTATCAATATGGCCCGGGTTCCATTTTAAGTTTTCCTCATATGCGCCTATTGCTTCATTATCTCTTTGCATTTTCTCATAAATGCCCGCGATAACATAAAGAATAAGCGTAAGATTCGGATATCTATCTATGATTATATTGCAATATTCCATTGCGGCCGCAAAATCACCTTTTGCCTTATGACTGGTTGCGAGCACATAATAGGCTGAGGCGTAATTCGGATCTATCTCTTTAGCTCTCTTGCCGTATTCTATCGCTTTATCATAATCTCCTTTTTCTTCATAAATGCACGCCAAGAGGAAATAATTTGGAGCGTAATGCCTGTCGACATCAATACCTTTCTCTATCATCTCCAGCGCTTTTTCTAGATCGCCTATTTTTCTGTAATAAAACCATCCGAGGTTGGAATATATAATGCTTGTTATGCCATATCCCTCAAGTATCTGCACATAGGGGTACATCTCCCAAGGAGAGAATTTTTCCAGGTCATTCATTAAATCCCAGTCTTCTGTGTATATAATTTGCTCCTGGAACGCGATCATTTCTTCCAGTGTTTTGTTTCTGTGCTCTTTTTTCAAAGTAATAAAATTATTTAAAGTATCGGCATAGTATTTTTCTTTATCGATAACCACGATTTTATCTAAACTGGGATCCACAAAAGAAACATTGTTATCTATTAATGAAACTAAAACATGTCCATGGATACTGGCGGTTTTTGCATCAAAGTTTGCCAGCTGTAAACAAATAATAAGATACGCGGAAAGGCCCGAACACCTCTTAACGATTTCCGCGGCTTCTCTGATCTCAGATCCTTTAATGGCAAAAATATTCTCTCCTGCCAGGCTGGTCATGAGTTTTTCCAATACGTCGTTTAATTCATTAGTATAATACGCGAATCTTTTTTCTCTGATTATGTCGACTATGTTTCGCAAAAAATCTTCTTGCCAGTCTTTTTCCCCTGTATTTTTTGCACGCATCGCTGTTTTATACAGATCATTAAAGTCTATGATCTTCAAAGATTTTATTATAACTTTTATTAATTCATCATGAGTAAAATCAGGGTATTTCAAGTCAAATAGAACCCTCCTGATCGCATTATCTAAAGCGACTTCCGTGTATACTTTTCTTTTTTCGGTTGGTTTTAATGCTATAGCCTGCAGTAATGCTGGAGCTATCGCAATACTGCCTAAGGAAAGAACAAGTTTTATCAAAAATTCTTTTCTGCTCTCTTTGTTGGCACTCTTCTCTGTTTCCGTCAAGCCCTCTCTTAATCTAATCTCACCTTCATCGCTGTTCCCCAAAGCATGTGTTCTCAGGGAAGATTTCCCTGAAAGATCGATACCATATGCCGCACTGTTCATAAGGAACACTATAGCAACTATGGTCGACGTTATTTTAGAAATATTATGTTTTGTAAAGTTTAACATAATCAAGATAAAAAACATCCCTGTTTTTCAGGGGTTAGGTAAAATGTTTCTATTTAATTATAATTATAACATATGGGTGCTATATATACAATATATAAAATACCTCCGCGTTAGTCTAATGGCCAATCAAGTGTTAATAGGCGACTAACTCTGAGCGAAGCTGGAGCAATCTACGCACAGATACATCTCTTCAAATACGCAAACGCCCCATGAATCTCCGGGGCCTACTGGGTCAAACCCTTTACATGCAGCGAGTACCATCTCTTCAGGCTTGCCTCTTGTCAGCACAATCAGCTTTGGTTTGCCCCATTTTGGCTTATTTTTTGACACTTTCATTCCTTTTAAAAGTCAGATTTCATAATACGCATCACTCTCCTGTCCATTCTATTGTTAATAACCCGGATAGTCAATATGTTTTGATATGGTTTGATCAAGCATTATGAAATCATGCCAAGGCGACATACACTTCTGCATACAGATGTACGTGAGATCCCGGGTACATAGCAGCCATTGTAACCATAGTTAGGCCCTGAGAGTTGACCGGAATATTTACATGCCGCCAATGATATTTCTTCTTTCCCGCCCCTTAGTAATACAATCAGCTTTGGCTTGCCCCATTTTGGCTTATTTTCTCGCACTTTTAAATTCTCCGATATGTTAAATAGCAGGTTTAATATTCCAATATGGAATATAACATACAGATACAATGCAGTCAATGATATTTTAGTATTTATGAAACCCTGCGAATATGTTTTTAGAGAAAATAAAGGTTAGAGATTACGAGGATTGTATGCTGTAACAATAACCAAGGCAATTCCAACCTCGGCCCCAACGCCCGCCGCCTCCCGTTAGCTGGAAGGCTCTGCACGTAGAGTAAGTTCCTGTCCCGGGGTCGCCTGAAACGCCGGAAAGCTTGCACCCTGCCAAGACCATTTCTTCCTGCTTACCGCGTATTAATACTATTAGCTTGGGCTTGCCCCATTTTGGTTTATTTTTTGACATGCTTGATTCTCCGCTTATTCATTGTAAGTATACTGCCCATAGGTCGGATAGTCAATGTTTTTAAGGCGTTTTGACGAGGCGATGCCTACAAGGAGGTTTTTTGCTTTTGGAGGCTGTTAATTAATTCAGGGTCAAGGTTAAACGCTTTATCGTAAAATTTTCCTGCTTTTTTATGTTTTCCCGTTTTTTCATAACTGAGCCAGATGTAATAATGCGCGGAAGCGTTCCTCGGGTCGACTTTTACTATTTTTTTACATGTTTTTAGTAAATTTTTATAATCTCTCTTCTTTGCGTATAGTTTTATCAGCTCATGACGAAGGGTTAAATGCTTATTTTCTTTTACACCTTTTTCATATATTGCTATGGCTTTTTCGGGTTCGCCTGCTTTTTTAAACAGTTCTCCGAGAAGTTCATAAATCTCCAGCGATTCCGAATCTATCTTCATGACTTCTTCGCAGTATTTAATAGCTTTTGTTATGTTATTGTCTTTTGCTTTACGAGCCGCCATATAATAAGCCGCTGCTAGTTTATGGATATTCAAAGCATTATTGGGGTCCATATCCCTACCTTCCTCATAAATCGTTATGGCTTTCTCATAGTCTTTTTTTGCGCTATAGCAACTGCCCAGCAAATAATAGGCTAGGACATTATTAGGGTCTATGTCCATGGCTATTTTGCATAACCTTATAGCTTCATCATGGTTGCTCATTATTTCGCTATGGATAATAGCAAGTAAAAGATAGGCAGCGGCATGGTCAGGATCTATATCTATAGATCTGCATAACAGTTTCTTTGCTTTTTCATAGTCCTTTGTTTCAGATTCCATATTAAGATATGCCAGGTTACACAAAATAGCGCTTGCCGCGCCGCAGTTTTCTTTTATTTGTAAATAGCAGTATATCAAATATGGGTTTACGTCCAAATACGTGAGTTCTCCCTGAGATACGACTCTTCCTGTTTCAAACGCGAACATTTTTTTCTGGGGCGCGATCATTTCCCTCAGGCTTTTTCCTCCACTGTATTTTGGGTTTAAGGCTATGTAATTATATGGCAATTCATCAAACTTTTCTTTTCTGTTAAGAACCTGGAATACGCCAAGGGAAGTATCAAGAAAAATAGATTCACCGTCTATCAGGGAGTCCACCAGTACCAGAAAGTGTTCATACATAAGGCCGCCCTTTGCGTCAAATCCCAGCGCGCGCAAGAGAATAATGGCATAATGAGATTCTGCTCCGCACTGCCTGAGAAAGTCTATATTTTTAAAGCCCGTATTTTTTATGTCAAAGGAGATCTTTTCCGCGTATATGCTTTCTACGATCATCCAAAGTGTATCCCTGAACTTATTTGATATTTGGCTTCTTTCCCTGATCAAGGTATATATTTTTTTAAGAAAATCATTCTGAAGGGCTTTATTATTTGATTTTTTTATAGCTTCCGCTTCCTTGAGTAAATGTTTAAAGCCTATGTCCTCAAAAGATTCTGCTATAGCTTTTATTAGATCATTGCCAGGAGGGCCGGGGAAATAGTTGGAGTTGAAAATAATAGGTTCGATGATATCCGTTATAGTAGAGGTGCCCGTGTATTCTTTTCCTTCTACAGGCATGCGGTACTCTATTAGGGGTTTATCCGGCAATGCGTTGTAAATAGATACTCCCGCGGAGTCTGTTAGAGATGGCACAGATGTCAGCAGTGTCGCGAGAGCTAAGAACGGAAGGTTTAAAGTATTTTTTTTGACTTTTTTCAGGGCTTGTTCAAAATTGTTCCCCTTTTCTGCCATCTTAAGCGGAAGCCTGAGCGAGGTCTTTTCGGAAAAATCAATACCATGCGCCGCACTGTTCATAAGAAACACTACAGCGATTATAGGCGACAGCATTTTAAAAATATGACGTTTTTTAAAGTTTAACATAAGCGAGACAAAAAACATCCCTATTCTCAAGGGTTGGGTTGTTTGTTATATTAATAATAATTATATCATATAGCTGCTATATATACAATCCTTAACTTCACAACAGTGCATTGCAGTTTTGTGAAGTTAAGGATTGGGTGGCTATGGTTGTGGCGAAGGCCATGGTGGATTTTATGTCCTTAAAGGCTTCTTTCTCTCCTTTTTTAGCTATCTTGTAGAGGATTCCCGCTGTGTAGGCGTCGCCGGCGCCTATTGTGTTGGCTATTTTGACTTTTAGGGCCGGGATTTTGATCAGGTTGAGATTGCTTCGTCGCCTTGCTCCTCGCAATGACGGGTTAGGGTAAACTGAGCCTTTTGGGCCCAGGGTTACAATTATTTCGCATTTAAATTTGTTTTTTAGTATTTTTAGGCCTTTAGGGATGCTTTTTTCTCTTGTTAGGAATTTTAGGTCTACTTCGCTTAATTTGGCCAAGTCGACTAATTTTAAGAACTTAAAGACTTTTTTTCGGGCTTGTTTTTTATTTTTTATGGCATATGGCCTGAAGTTTGGGTCAAATGAGATAAAAACTTTTCTCTTTTTGAGGAATCTGATGTATTTTAAGATCTCTTCTGTCGCACCGTCCTGATATGAAAGGCTTGAGCCGAAATGGAATATTTTGCAGGTGCTTAAAACAGCTTTTGGCGCGTTTTTTAACGCTATAATAGAGTCCTTGGGGGAATTTTTATAAAATGTGTATTTTGAATCACCATGCTTATCGATGCTGGCAATGGCCAGGGATGTGCGGATATTTGGATCCTTGGTGACGTTTTTAGCTTTTACTCCTGTTGAATTCAGGAATTTTACGGCGAATTCTCCGAGGGTGTCGAACCCGACCCTGGACAATAAAACTGTTTTTAACCCCAATTTAGCGGATATTACGGCTGAGTTGGTTATTGAGCCTCCCACAGAAGCTTTAAAATGGAGGTTTTTATTTTTTTCGTGGTGTTCTTGTATGAGGTCTATTGAGGTTCCGCCCAGGAATAGGATGTCAGTAGGTGACATAGGTTATTTCTTGGAATACTTGAGCACTACGATCCAGAATATAGTTGCCCATAGAAGAAATGCTATGGTAGCGAGCCCTACTACCTTGCAGTTCCTGGTCAGGCAGGATGAGTTCATGTAGAAAATATTTATTATTATAAGCCCGATAACGAGCGCGACGATAATACTGCCGATTACCTTAAACATGGTATCTTTATTTATCATTTTGCATCTTAATGTATTTGGAAGAGGAAGACGCTATTACTTTTCCCACCTCATCCTCGCATTTCCCTTCTATACTATTAATAGATAGTCTTTTTTATAAGGCTTACCCCTGTTTCATAAGCCGTATCTTCTTCGTAACCGCCGGAACGAGATTCTTTTACCCACATTATCTTTGCCTTTGAGATTATAGTGGTTTTTCCGTAGGGGTCTTCTATTTTTAAGTCCAGGATGTCGCCCTTTTGCAATTTTTTCGGCAACAGGAACCTGAGGCCTCTTTTTGATATGTTCGTGGTAAGCGTTTCAACGTGATGCTTGGTAACAGGGTCGCAATAGGATAATTTTATTCTCAGGTCGTATCGTTTTGCCGACCTATTGTCGTTACTCGTGAGGGCGCTCATGATAGCGTAACGTTTTTATTTTGTTTTTCCAGGTAATCCATTAGTCTTCCCAAATAAAGGAGCTGGCTGTCTAAAAATTGTATGCCTGCCTCGAAAATTTGCTCTTTCCCTGTATCCGCGGCTTCCTCCCATATCCACGCGACTTTACCTCTGCATCGGGTCCTTGCTTCCGCGTTGTATCTGAATATTTCGAGATCCAGGATCGTTCCGGGGTCCATCTTTTTTAACAAAGATATCCTTATTCCCCCTCCGCTGATATTTTTACTGGTGGTACAAAACTCCCTATCGCTGCCTTGAGGACTATACCTTACGCCGAGCTCTCCCTCGATCCTTTCAAAAACGCGGTTATCCGTGCCAACTGCCATAGGCCACCCCCTTATTTATACTACTATCTTATCCCTTCTTTCGTTGTTTTTCAAGAGCAAAAGTAGAATCTTGACACATCGGTGAGTTATTAAGGATACTGTAAAGCTTTTGCCGGGCGTAAATATTCTTCGAGCGGAGCGAAGCGTAGTCGAGAAGCACGCTCAGAGAGTTCTCGACTCGTTTCACTCGCTCGAACAATATTGATATATCCCCCATGCAACTTACCGGTTACGAATCTTGAATAAGTTCTCTCTGCTTCTCGACTATGCTCCGCTCGAAGAATATTGAGATTGCTTCGTCGTCCCGAAACTTCGGGACTCCTCGCAATGACATGTATGCTACTCTAGCTTTGTCCTTCGACAAGCTCAGGACTAATGGCAGACATACTACTCTAGCTTAGTCCCGTCGTAAGGGCAATATAGTGTTTCGCCCGGGAATATTTTTCTGCAAACAGGACACATTACCTTAAGGGGCCTTTTTTCGCCTGTTCCGTCATCAGCCGCATTTGCGCCTACGGAAGCTATTTTAGCTGTATTTTTCTTGTCCGCTTTATTTATTATCTCAGGTATCTGTTTTTCCAGCATTTTTATCCTTTGGGATGTGTATGGGTGCGACCGCAAGAAGATGAAGCCCAGGCCCCCTTCACCTGAATCAGCTATTTTTTTTAAGAAACTTATCATCGCGTATGGGTCGTATCCGGCTTTGTACGCGTATTTCGAGCCAAGACGGTCCGCCAAAAGTTCGTCTTCCCTTGAGTAACCTCGCAATACCAGGTCAAAACCTAAGGAAGCGGCTCTTTGTAGTTCGCTTATACCGCTTTTTCGGAGGGCTATGTTCATCAGTATGTCGTAACCGAGCTGGGCCTGGAGCTTTTTTGCCACGTGCTTCGCGGCGACGTGCCCTATTTCATGGCCTATTACGCAGGCGAGTTCATCGTCGGTGGTCTTTTCTATCAGTCCTGAATTTATGTAGACATATCCTCCCGGCGTCGTAAAAGCGTTCAGTTCTTTTTCTTCTACCACGTTAAAGATATATTTTAGGTCTTTTCTGTCTGAGACATTCGCCAGTTTTCCGCCTATGGATGTTACGCGGCCGATCTGCTCAGGGTCTTTGCTAAGTTTGAACTGATTGGCGACATTGACGGACATTGTCTTGCCGATGGATACTTCTGCGGGCGTGGTTATGAAGATAAGCTCTTTTCTTTCAGTGGCGGGATTGTAAACAGTAGCGCAGCCGCACAATGAAAGGCACACGCTAAATAGTAGGATAAAGCTTGTTTTGCGCATTGGGTGAGATTTCTTGTTTCTCGACTACGTGCCTTCGGCACTCCGCTCGAAGAATAACTGGTATTGTTCGAGCGGAGGCACGGAGTGCAGGAGTCGAGAACTGATGCTTTTGCTTCTCGACTCGGCCTTTGGCCTCGCTCGAAGAATATTATCCTTCGACTATGTCCCAATACTTCGGGACAAGATTAAGATAACCTCGCGCCCGTACAATGTATGTTTATGAAGTTAAGGTAAAAGTTTTTGTACTATGGCGCTGGTGGCTTTGCCGTCTGCTTTGCCTTTGGTTTCCTGCATTACGACTTTCATTATGTTGCCAAAGTCTGATTTTGACTTAGCTCCGGTATCAGCTATTACCTTTTTGACTATTGTTTCCAATTCCTTTTCGCTTAATTGTTCCGGCATGTAAGACTGTAGTATCGTGAGTTCTTTTTCTTCTTTTTCCACAAGGTCCAGCCTGTTGCCTTTTTTGAAGTTTTCTATTGAGTCTTGGTGTTGCTTTACCTGTTTTGTTATTATTTTAAGGACGTCACTATCATCGAGCCCGTCGGTTTTTTTCTCTATGAGCAGGTTTTGGACAGCAGCGGTGATCATCCTGAGCGTAGAGGTGCGGAGTGCGTCTTTACTTTTAATGGAACTCCTGAGATCTTCGCTTATCTTTTTTTCTAGTTTACCCATTTTATACCCCTTTTAGTCTTTCTTATACATCAAGTCGCACAAGAATTTTAAAAATGTGGTTTTATTGTCTTCTTCTATTTTCGCGAATTCTACCCCGCTGCAGTAAGAAAGTTTATTTCCCGCGGCGACCCCTTTTGACCATAATACTATGCATTTCATATGGGCGGGATTCAACGCTCCTGGGATAAATATTTTTAATTCCAGTTTTTTCCCTACCTCGATATTTTTTTCCGTCAATAATTGCGCGCCGCCGGCACTCACGTCCTTTAGTATGCCTATTTTTTCCGTCTTTGGGTCTTCCTGGAGGATGTAGCTTACTTTTAGCGACGTATCAAACCTTATAAATCTTCTTTTTTCCCTCATGGTTAATCCGCCTTTGTTATGGTTAATTTTGGCTCAGAGATAACTTTATATTTCACCCCGGCTTCTTTGAATAGGGGCCTGAAACTTTTATCCGCGTACTTCCCCGCTGTGACGAATTTTTCTATTTTAGCGTTCACCAGCATTTTGGCGCAGAGTATGCAGGGGGAATGCGTGCAGTATATGGTGCTACCGGATATATTTATCCCGTGAAGCCCTGCCTGTATTATCGCGTTCTGTTCCGCGTGTATCGCGCGGCAGATCTCATGCCTTTCCCCTGATGGTATGCCTTTTTCGTTCCTCAAGCAGCCCAATGCCAGGCAATCTTTTACTCCTCCGGCGGCGCCGTTGTATCCCGCGGTAAGAAAGCGCTTATTCCTTACTATCACTGCCCCAACATGATGCCTCAGGCAGGTCGAGCGCTCCGCCACGAGATAAGCCATTTTCAGGAAATATTCGTCCCAGTCAGGCCTCTTGGGGGTTATTTTATTTGATCGCTTCATCTATTTTCTCCTTTAATTTTTCTATGGTCGAGTCATTTATTATTATTGTATCCGCCATTGAAAGGCATTTTTTAAGCTGTTGGTTCTCGGCGCCGGTTTTATTTTCTTTTTCCTCTTTTTTTATGAATTCCTCAAGGGTCTCGGCATCTCCCGGCCTTTTTCTCCGGAGGCTTCTTTTAAATCGTGTCTCCGTAGCCGCGTCCACTCCTATTAATATGAATTTTTTTAACTCTTTTAACTCTTCGACTTCAGCCGGGTTCCTTATGGAGTCTATTATGTAATTTTTGGAATCATCGAGTTTTTCTATCGCGAGCAGCGCCAAAAAAGAAGCTCCTTTTTTACGCCTTAAGTCATTGCCTAGCCTGATGAGGTTTTCGCGTATCGGCTCGATATTGGAACGCGCCGCCTCTTCCCTCAGTATATCGGAAAGAGAGATATATCCATAACCTTTTGATTTTATGTAAAGGCCTGCTTCGCCTTTTCCTGAGGCGTTTGGCCCTGTGAGACCTATGATCATGGTTTTACGGTTCTCGACCGCGTCCCGATGTTTCGGGACTCCGCTCGAACAATATACCTATTTTTATTTTACTATTGAGCCTGACACTATGTCTTTGTCGGGTGAAAGCACAGCCATGTTTTCCCCGTCATTAGACGCTAATATCATGCCGTTACTTTCAACGCCCCTGATCACGGCGGGCTCGAGATTGTCCACTACGACCACGAGCCTCCCTACGAGACTTTCAGGGGTGTACGCCTTTTTTATGCCCGCGACTACCTGTTTTTCCTCACCGCCTATATCAAGTTTTACAACGTAAAGCTTGTCGGCGTCCGGGTGGCCTGCCACTTCTTTTATTCGGGCTATTTTCAGGCTGAGTTTTTTAAAATCTTCGAGTGTTATCATTTTTCACCTTGAGCCTTTCGAGTTGAACGAACATGATCTCACAGATATATTCCAGAAACTTATTTTTCATGTCAGCGTCTATTTCCTCAAACTTGATACCGACATCTATTTTATCAGCCTTTTGGTCGGCTGTCCACACTACCTTCGCTATGGCAAATATGGATTTATTAAGGTTAGGGACGTTTATGTTCAGTTCCAACATAGCCCCTTTTTTGACCTGCTTATTTACAAGCGCGCTTATGCCGCCGGGGCTTAGGTTTTTAGTGACGGCTCTTTCTACGGTATGCTCGACGCCCTTGACCCTGTAAGTAAACTTTATTTCCGCGGGCAGCCTTATGTATTTTCTGCGCTCTTCTATCATTTAGCCCCTTTTATTTCTCAAGACAGATCCTTTTAAGTTTGTTTAAATGTGTAAGTAGAATTGCTTCATATTCGGGTTTTATCTTATTGAATTTAATGCCTGTGTAAAATAAGCGTCTTCCCCGAGCATCCCGGGTCTTTAGGTCTTTTGTCCACATCACCTGCCCTATTAGCGTCAAGGGTTTTGGGAACCCGGGGACGTCCATTTCCAATTCCAGGGATTTTTTCTCTTTTAGTTTTTCGTAGGTCAAGAGGCATAACCCTTTTTTTGATATATTTGACGTTTTGGAATAGCGGAGGCTGTCATGGCTGCTCAAGGGGTTATATCTTATTTTTATCTCGTCGTTAAACCTGACGAACTGCCTGCTTTCGCGTAATTGCCAGAACTTACTTGCCAGTCCGTGCGTTATGTTTTTCCTGATCCTTCTTTCTTCGCTGAACAGCATAAGCGTTATGATCAATAATACAGCTAACACTATACCGCACACAAGATACATGAGTTACACCTCTGTCAGTTCGTATTGAGTCGCTCCCAAGTTTATTTTTTCAGCGTGGAGTATCTGCACCATGGGGTCTATGCCGGGATGAGCCTGCTCAAAGACATCTACGCCTATTATGTCCATGGATGCTTTGTCTACGATAACAGGGTTAAAACCTCCTATCAGGCCTATGTCAGGGGTCATGGATGGCTCATTCTTTGACATACAATCACAATTTTTTGTCATGTTGTATAAAAAGTTTATGTAAGTTATTTTAGGGCCGATAGCCTTTTTTGCCCCTAATGCGTATTCTACCATTTTTTCCTGGAACTTTACAACGTTTTCGTCATATTTTATCTCGATGGCGCCCGCTTCGCAGGCCACAGTGCATTCTCCGCATCCGATGCACCTTTCTTTTACCAGGATGCCTTTTTTCTTTTTAAGCCCTATCGCGTTTGATGGGCAGATCTTCATACACGCTCCGCAGCCGGTGCATTTCTCTATGGATATCTCGGGCAGGGTCCTGGAATGCTGCAGGAGTTTTCCCGCGCGGGAAGCACAGCCCATTCCGAGATTTTTTAAGGCTCCCGCGAATCCTGACTGCATATGCCCGGTTACATGCGACAGGCAGACCATTGAGTCTATCTCGCAAAAGGTCTTTGCTATTTTGACATTTTCAAAATGGATCCCGCGTATAGGCACATATTGCCCTTCGCGGCCCTTGAGCCCATCGGCTATTATTACGGGTATCCCGGTGGTTTTTATGTCGTACCCGTGGGCGGATGCCACGTATAAGTGCCCGACAGAATTTGACCTTTTTTCGCGATAAAGCGTGTTAGTTTCTACGAAAAACAGGTTTTCGGTTTTTTCTTTCAGCAGTTTTAGGAGGCTTGCCAGCCACTCTGATTTTATGTATCCCGATGTTTCCTCTTCGCCGAAGCTGAGTTTGATCGCCATGAACTCGTCTTTTTTTATTTGCGGCGCTTCTTCGGACATTTTTTGCCAGAGATCCGCGAGGGCTTCATTTATTTTTTCCGCGGACGTCCAATCGACCAGTCTTTTAAGATATATTTTTGAAAGATTCTGCAAAGGATACCCTCCTTGATATGGGCGGGTGGCTGTAGAGCGTGATCTCATAGAATTTTCCGGGATCAGGGTCTGCCAGGTTCTGCGCCGCTAATTTTTTCATTGTGGATATAAAAGCTGCTTTATTACCTGTTATGTTCAGGGCAAACGCGTCCGCTTCTTTTTCCAGTATCCTTGAGAACGCGTTCCGTAACGGAAGTATAAATATGCCCAGGGCGCAGATCACGGCGTATATAAGTACCAATGATTCAAAGTCGGCTAGCCTCGCGTAACCCAGGGCATTATGAAGGTGGAGAAATATAATATTGGCAAGATAAAATATCAAGAGCGTCGACAGCCCCTCGAACAAGATCAGTTTTGGCACATGATCAAGTTTATGATGGCCGAGTTCGTGCCCCATCACTGATTCTATCTCGTCTTCGCTGAAATTTTCCAGAAGCGTATCGCAAAGCACTATTCTCTTTTGCCTGCCAAGGCCCATTAGCGCGGCATTGGCCTTCTTTGTGTCTTTGCTTATGTTTATTTCGTATACGTCGTCGGCTTTAAAGCCTGCCCTGGATACGAGGTTTAAGAGTTTGTCCTTTAGGGCTTTATTCTTTATGGGTGAGTATTTATAAAAAAGCGGGACTATGACTATAGGCGCGAATTTTGCCAACAAAACAGATGCCAGGAACCATGATATCGCTGTCAGCAGCCACCATTCAACGGGGCTGTATCTTATAAAGGTATAAAGTAAAATTATGAGCGGCGTACCGATAATAACGGATATCGCGGCGGTTTTGGCCTCTTTTTTTATCCATTCCCCGAGCGTCTGGTTCGAGAGTGAAAACCTATGCTCGAGCGCGAAACCTGAATAATAACTCAGGCCCGACATGGATAAATAATAAATAGCGCTCATTATCACGGAGAATGCTATGAGGTTTATGTAGTCGTTGGGTGATGCCAGCGAGGATATTTGTCTGATATATGGCGGTAAGCCGGTGATTATAAACAAAGATAATATGGCTAACGGGAATAAAATGCCGGTTAGCGCCAGTTTATGCCTTTGTCTTGAGTATTCTTTGGCTTTATTATCTCGCATTTTACCTTATATTAGGCCTTAACTTCACAGTGCATTGCAGTTTTGTGAAGTTAAGGCGTTTCTTATGGTGCTTAGGGTATTTATATAGTCTTTTGTCCTGTAGTCGGGGTAAGTCCAGTCAAGGGGCTGGAATCCCCCTTTTCTCCAGGTTAGCGTGATCTCCGCGTATATACCTTTACTTAAATATAGCCTGTGAGAATAGTCTTTAGTGGTCGCTAGTACGAATTTAGAGTCTGATATATACCCGGGATCCAGGTTTACGCGTCTCTTGAGCTCGCTGTTATCTTTTTGGCTGAATTTATTTTCAAGGGAGTTTGTAAGCGTTTTGATCTTTGGCAGGGCTTCGGGAGAAATAAGTTTTTTAAAGGAAATAAACCTCTTTTTTAACGGCTCTCCCATCTCTTTTTTATAATAGTCGCTATAAGTAAAATCTATCACAGGGCTTCTGTAGTCGATCTCGCCGAACTTATCAGTAAGAAACTCCTCGACGATATCGAAGAGTTTTTTATCCTTTGCCAGTATTCCGACTACGAGTTTTACTTGTTTAGGCTTTTTAGCCTTACCCATATCAGTTATTCGTTACTTCTATGCCTATTTCGCTTGGGTTGCCCGAGGACTGCACATATTCTTCTATCACTTTTTGGTCTTTTTTTGACACTTCAGTAAAGAATATGGCCATATTATAATGCGCCTTGTCGGTATTTTTCAATATTATGGGTTCTGTCCTTACCACTGCGCCTTTGCAGCGTATTTTTTTAGCGTCATTTCCGCTGTTTTTCGCGGGTACGAGAAGTATCACCTCTATCTTGGACATTAACGGCAGGAGTCTTGTGACCCGGCAGTATATGCCCGTAGGGCTGATATCCACGGTTTCTGTTATGATATCAAAGGTATTATCAGCTATTTTCAGTGGTAGCTGTCTCTTTATCCTATTGTGCCTGCGGCGTTCCTCTATCATATGATTAAGCGCCTTTTTTCGGGTCTGTCTTTTCTTTTGACAATCTCCAGCATCTTTTGCTGCAATAATAACCATTGTCCCTGTAATAGCAGACTTTTCTCTGTAGTCTTTTATTGCACTTCATGCAATTCGCTGGTTTTGGGACGACTTCAGGAGCTTTTTTCTCGGGAGCCGCCTGTTTTTCCGCTGCCGGCTGTGGAACTGCCGCCGAAGGGACTGCTTCTTTTGGAGTCGCTTCCCGCGAAGCTGCCGGGGGTGTTGCCTGTTTTGGCGCTGTCTCTTGTGGGGCTACCTGAGGCGCTTCTTCTTTTTTTACTTCTTCCGGTTTTTGTGCCTGTTCTTCAGTCATTTTTTCTTCCTCCGTATTGGACATATGTTACATAAAGGTTTTTTTCTTCTACACAGTTTTTTGCCTAATTCTACTATCAGGGCATGAAATTCATTGAACATGCCCGCATTCAAGGGTAATCTTTTCAGGAAAAATTCCTGAACTTCGTCGTAATTCGCGCTTTCTTTTATGTAGCCGTGCCTTGAGAATATCCTTTTTGTGTAAGCGTCTACCACGAATACAGGTTTTTCCCCGGCGTATAGCAGGATACTGTCGGCTGTTTCCGGCCCTATACCGTTTACCGCCAAAAGCTCATTCCTAAGGCTGTCTGTTCTTGTCCTGAACATCCGCCTTATGTTTCCGCCGTAAAAGTTGTTAAGGAAGCGCAGGAAATTTTTTATTCTCCGCGCTTTTATATTGTAATAACCGGCGGGCCTTATGAGCCTCGAGAGCTTTTTTTCAGAGATCGACGAGAGTTTCTTTACTGTTAATACTTTTTCTTTTTTCAGGTTCTTAACGGCTTTTTCGACGTTAGTCCACGCGGTGTTCTGCGTGAGAATGGCGCCTACTATTATTTCTAATTTTGTGTCTCCGGGCCACCAGTGCCTGGGGCCGTAATGACCATATAACGACCTGTATATCGCCTTTAAAGCTTTGTTGTTTTTTTCTTTTCTCAATATTCCGAACGTTCTTTTATTTTATGGATCAAGTCTGTCAGTTCTTTGTAGTATCTGGAGTTTTTCATCACGCTTTGCTTTACGTGCTTATTTTTTTTGAAATGTTCTTTGAACGATGACGCTGTCAAGGTCGAGCGGCCCTGCCTGTCCTTTATTTCTATGGATACCACCAGGTTATGCCCTATAGCGGCGAACGCGTCTGCCCATAATTCTTTTAGTATGGACATGTCTATGGGCTTAGATGCCAGGATCGCGCCTATGCCCCTGTTCGAAGAAGTAACGGAATAGCCGTTTTCTTTCAGCACGGCCATGGTATAAGAAAACGTGGTCTTCGCGTCCGCGGCTATTTCCGCGCTTATAGCATCTCCTGCCCTGGTCACCTGTAATTTATCAGGCTGTTTAACAGCGGTTTCCGCGCCGATCTTTTTGACAAGCAGTACGGAATCGCCTTCTATTATTTCGCCGCCGTCTTTTATGTCAAGTATCTCTGCCGCTGAGACCTCAGGCCTGACCTCTATTATATGAGCGCTTGCTATCTTTTCCCCGTCTCTATGGACAATAAAACCGTCGCCTATTTCTATATTATCTTTTTCTCCGGCGGCTATAATAAAGAACTCAAAGTCAGAACTTACGCTTATGACCCTGGAACGCACTTCCATATCTTCGCATTGCGCGGGGACAATTAACATTGGGAACACAAAAAGTAAAATCAGGAAAACTTTTTTCATTTCAGTAGTTATTGTAGTATAACTCTGCGGAATATTCAAGATAAATTTTGGGAAAATTACTTTAACTTCACAACAGTGCATTGCAGTTTTGTAAAGTTAAGGGGATTAATGGAGGGTGTATTTGAAATTTTCTTCAAAGACTGTCTTGAAGTCGTAAAGACCATCAAAATCTTGCTTTGAATCCTGTTCGGTCTTGCCCAGTAAGCCGGCGTCTATCATGTTAAAGACTATTTCGCCGAAATCGCCGGTATTTTTTATGCCCCAATGCCCCAATACTGACTTTGCCATGGGGCCGAACTGCTCTATGGCGTAGTCTTTTATTCCCTCTGAGAGTTCCTGACCGGTCAGATGGCCGCGCCTCTTAAGCTTTTTAGATGTAAAGCCTAAGCTTGCCATGACAAAAGAATACGACTCAGGGTTATATCTCTTATCCTGGTTAAGCACTTTTAACAGCGCTACTACCTTATGTATATTGTGTCTTTGTTTTCTTCCAGCCATAGTGATAAAAAGTATACCTGTCGATAGCGGCTTTGTCAAGGTGGGGTGTCCCTTTATGGGACGTCCCCTTTTATGATTTATGGGAATTAAGCTGTTACAGGAGGGCCTAGGAATCTTGCTCCTACTTCGTATTTCTCGGAGTATCTTTTACTGGTGATCCAGACTACTTCACCTACTGCCTTTATGAAATCAAAAGACTTTGGGTGCTGGACCTCAAAAACTAACTGGGTAGAGACAGGAAAGAACTCATCTGAGGCAAAGCCAATGCCGCTGGAGCTTATATCTTTCCCCATGGAATTGCCGAATATTTGCGAGCCCTTTCTCTGGTATCGCAACGGACCGGATAATTCAAACCTGGGAAAGTCCCTTCGATTCTCGTCCATGCCTTATACCTCTTTAAGTGTTTTTTCCACTACATCGTTGATCCTGTCAGCGTCATCCCTGGCGATAGTGGTAAATTCTATACCGGTGTCGTAGGCGCTCGAGGAACTGTCCTGTTTTCTCTTTACTATCCATACGATAGCACCGTCACAGTTTATAGCCGGCTGTCCATCAAGCAGGTCCAGGTTTATTTCCACAGGCGCGAATATGCCGAGGTCATTGGACAATATTACGCAGATACCTCCGACGCCTATATTTTCAGTATGTGTTGATATGCTTTCAGCCTGGTCTTTTCTTTTAATGGTGATCTTGCAGGGGTAGTTAGCCCTGGGAAATTTCCTTTTGCTTATGCCCTTCCACATCTTATTATCCCTCCTATTGATAAGTCAATAATAGTATAGTGTATATGGGGCTGTTTTTCAAGTGTAATGTTGCTTTTTGCGTAACCGGTGAGTCAACGGGGGTGGCGTATCAATATTGTTCGAGCGAGTGAAACGAGTCGAGAACTTTCTGAGCGTGCTTCTCGACTACGCTTCGCTCCGCTCGAAGGATATTTGTGCCTGGTAAAAGCTTTAAAGTACCCCCGATAACTCACCGGTTACCTTTTTGCCGTAACTTCACAAACATACATTGTATGTTTGTGAAGTTACGGGATTGCTTCGCTACGCTCGCAATGACATGACGTAACATTGCTTGTCTGTGGGGTTGGGGTGTGTTATAATTTCAGGTAATATGTATCTTGAATTTTTTGGGTTAAAAGAAAAACCTTTTAGTGTTACGGCTGACCCTAACTTTTTGTATCTTAGCAAAAAGCATCAGGAGGCTATTTCCCATATGCAGTACGGGATCGAGGAACGTATGGGGTTTCTTGAGATCACGGGCGACATAGGCACAGGCAAGACCACTATCTGCAAGGCCCTCCTCAATACTCTCGACGAACATACAAAAACAGCTTTTATACTAAACTCCAACCTTTCAGAGATACAGCTCTTGCAGGCTATTGTGGAAGATTTCGGTATCCAGCTTAAAAATAAAAACAAGCTTACGATGCTCAATGAGCTGAACAGGTTTCTCCTTGAGCAGTTGAAGCGTAATAATAACGCTGTTTTAATAGTCGACGAAGCGCAGAACCTTAAATCCTCCCTCCTTGAACAGATCAGGCTGCTCTCTAATCTTGAGACTGAAAAAGAAAAATTACTGCAGATAATACTTGTGGGCCAGCCTGAACTAAAGGAAAAACTCGCGTCCAGGGAACTCGCCCAGCTCAGGCAAAGAATAGCCATAAGGTACCATATGCTGCCGCTGGAAAGATGTGAGATCCAGGCTTATATACTGCACAGGCTCAAGGTTGCCGGCGCGGATGATGAGAGCCTGATTTTCGATAAATCAGCGATAGATGAGATCTTTAAGTATACGCACGGCGTGCCCAGGCTGATAAATATTGTATGCGATAAATCGCTTCTCGCGGGATACGCGCATGAAAAGAAAAATATAAACGGCGCCATGGTAAAAAAATGCGCCAGGGAAATAGAGGGTATTTTTGAATGAGCATAATAAGTGACGCTATCAAGAAAGCCAGGAAAGAGTCAGGCAGGAAAAGTCAGGATGTCGCGGCAGATATGTTAAGTGGCTCCGGGACGCGCGAGGTTTCCGGCGCGGCGCCTGTTCCGTCGAGCCCTATCCCCTCTTCGGAAGCGAAATGGATGTTCGTGGTCATCGCTTCACTGGCTGTCATAGCCTCGCTTTTTGGGTCTGTGTTTTTATACAGGTATTTGACGCGGCAGGTCGATTCGAAAAAGGTTTCCTCCGCGGTCGTTATGCCCAAACCCGCAAAAGTATCCGCGCGGACCTTATTGGACCGCAATACGACAAATACGGCAAACCCCATCATACTGAACGGTATAGTGTATGGGCCGGATGACAAATGGGCTATTATAAACGACAGGATAGTCAGGGAAGGCGACGCTGTCCTGGGCGGAAAACTCGTTCTCATAAAAAAAGATTCTGTGAGGATCGAAAAGCCTGGCGGGAATGATATTGTCCTGGACCTACGATAACTACTGAATGCTTTCCATGGCGGAAAGCGCTTCTTTGGCTGATACTTGTTCGGCGCTTTTTTTACTGTATCCTGAACCCACCCCGTATCTTTTACCTGATATCAGAGCTTCCACTATAAAATGTTTTTTATGGTCAGGGCCTATTTCGGATATTATCTTATAGGAAGGCATTGCCTTGAACTTTTGAAGGGCGCTTTGTTGCAGCATGGATTTATAGTCTTTTGAGCCTTTGCCTTCTTTGACGAGTTCTATCTCAGGCCTAAAAACTTTCTCGATAAACTTGAACGCGGGCTTTAGGTCACCGTCAAGATATAACGCGCCTATGATGGCCTCCAGCGAGCACAAAAGATTGGACGCGTGTTTTCTGCCTCCTGAGGCTTCCTCGCCTCTCCCTAAAAGCAAAAAATCGCCTATCTGTAATTGTTTCGCTATGCGGCCTAGTGTGGAACCGCTGACAAGCTGGGATTTAAATCGCGTCAGGACACCTTCGTCGTATTTTGGGCAGTCGTCGTAAAGTATCCTACTCATGATTATGCCCAGGACAGAATCCCCCAGGAACTCCAGCCTTTCATTGTCTCCGGAAGTCGCCCTGTGTTTTTCGTTGGCGTATGATTTATGCGTGAGGGCCTGGTTTATGATGGCTTTGTTCCTGAAGCGGTAACCGATCAGGTTTTCTACCTGCCTGAGCTTTTTTAGGCGTTCTTTATCTTTTTTTAGTTCCATATGACGGTTTTTTCCTTAACTTCACAGTGCATTGCAGTTTTGTGAAGTTAAGAGAATAATGCTGAAATTGAATCCTTAATTACCGGCATAGGGATGTCTTCTTTTATTATGACTTTCCCTATTTTAACAGGTAGGACAAACCTGTTTTTTCCGTGTATGAATTTTTTATCCCTTGCCTGGGCTGAGATTATGTCTTTTACTTTTAGCCCCTTCATCTTTACAGGCAGGCCGATATTTCGCAGTAATTTTTTTATCCTGACTCCGGTATCTTTATCTGACATGCCGATTTTTTCGGCTATGCTTGATGCCGCGATAATGCCGAGCGCCACTGCCTGGCCGTGGCTGTATGCCTTGCGATAATGCGCGGCGGTCTCTATGGCGTGCCCTATCGTGTGCCCCAGGTTAAGTATTACCCTTAAGCCTTTATTATCTAATTCGTCTTTTTCCACTACCTTAGCCTTTATGGCGCAACAGGTATATATGATGGACTGGAGGGCTTTTTTTTCTCCCTTAAGGATTTTTGAATAATTTTTTTCAAGAAAGGTAAAGAGTTTCGGGGATCTTATTATGCCATACTTGACCACTTCGGCCATACCTGAAGTCAGGTCGTTCCTGCTCAGGCTCTTTAAAGTATTAACATCGCTGAATACAAGGCGCGGCTGGTAGAATGAACCGGCTAGATTTTTTCCAACGGCAAGGTCTATCGCTACTTTCCCCCCTATCGACGAATCTACCTGGGCTAAAAGCGTAGTGGGTACTTGTACATAAGGTACACCTCTTTTGTAAATACTCGCTACGAACCCGGAAAGGTCGCCAATGACCCCGCCGCCAAGCGCGATAATGAATATCCTTCGTCCTGTGCCGTCAAACCTTGAGATATTATTGATCAGTTTAAGGCAATATTTCTCGGATTTTGCCTTTTCGCTGTCGGGAACGGTCTCGAATCTTACCTTGAACCCGCTTGATAAAAGCGTCTCCTCTACAATTTTGCCAAATAATCGTTTTATGGTGGGGTTGGTTATTATGACCGCGTCAGTGCCGATGTTAAGTTTTTTTAAAAGTTTACCCAGTTTATCCATGGAATCATGGCAAACTGTTATGTCATAGCTTCTTTTGCCGAGTTTTACAAGTATGTTTTTCATGTGTATACACCTAATATTTGGGCAAAGCGCGTGACCATAGGCCATATTACGCGCCCCACTATGCCGAGATACAAAAGTCCGAATATAATAATAAAGCCATAAGGCTCAAGCCTCGCGTATTGCCTGGCAACGTCTCTTGGGAGAATGCCCATCATGACCCTTGAGCCGTCAAGCGGCGGGACAGGCAATATATTGAAGAACGCCAGGACCAGGTTTATTATTATCAGGGATCTTAATATTGCCGGGGTAAAAACGCTGGCTCCCGCGGAAAATTTTAACAGGACCGCAAGCAGGATCGCGAAAGCTATATTTGCCATAGGTCCTGCCAGGCCTACCCATATCATATCTTTTTTTGGGTTACCGAGATTACGGAAATCCACGGGGACAGGTTTTGCCCATCCGAACACCACAGGTGAATTCGTCACCAGAAGGATAAGGGGCAGAAATATAGTGCCTATGGGGTCGATGTGCGCGAGCGGATTAAGCGTGAGCCTGCCTGCCCTTTTTGCCGTAGGATCACCCAATTTCCACGCGACCCAGCCATGGGCATATTCATGGATTATTACGGCTAAGAAAAATAAGGCTAAGGTGATGACAAATCTCATTGGTCAGATTTTGTCGAGAACGTTAGGTTCCCTTTTGGTTTTGCCGCGCCTGCTTTTAATGTTATATTGCCTGAGCTTTTTATCTTAGCCTTTGGCTCGGACGACGGTAGCGAGGCATTTGTTTTTTCGGGAATCGTTACCGCGTCAAAAGTTACCTGGCTCGAATGGATCCATCCACTCGCTTCTTTAGGGGGCTTTATTTCGTACCAGCCGTCGTTTTCCGCTATTATTGTCAGTTTTTCCGGTTCAGAAACCTGTCCGAGTATGGAATATTTAGTCGCCGGGCCGGCTCTCAGGTTTACCCGCTGGGCATTTACCATGCCTGTTTCCTCATCTTTGGTTATTTCCACAAAGTCGCTTCTAATATAGGCGCGCGCATTTTCAGGCAGTTCTATTTTAAGCCAACTGTAGCGCTTTCCGATAATAGTCACTGTATCGCCTTTTTTCAGCGAACACAGGGTTTCAAAATTTATATTATCACCGGCTCTCACATTGGAATCGTCATTTTTTATAAACCCTGCCGTAGGAAAAGTTTCTTCCTCTGATGAGAAGCCTGTGCCTGTTAAGGCAAATGATAAGGTCAATATCGCAAAGGATACCTTTAAAAGTCGCGTCATGCTTCCTCCGTTTTGTTATTTTTGAACCCTCTTGCTTCTCGACTCGGCCTTCGGGCCTCGCTCGAAGAATATTGCTTGAAAGTGAGATATCTATTTCTTTTTTTCTTCTTTTGGTTTTGCCGACGTTGCTGTTGTGGCTGCTGCCGGGGTTGTGGCTGCTACTGCTCCTTCTGCCGGCTTTTCCTCGGCTTTTTCCTTCTTTACTTTTACTCTTACTATCTTGAGTTTAGGCATGCCAAATATGGAATCACCCTCTTTTAACAGCCCTTTTTCTTTTAGGGCCGCGAACTTTTCATACCTCTTTAATACTGTCCTGTGAGATTTGCTTCCTTTTGAACCCTTAAAACTTGAGTGTTGAGACATTGTTCCTCCCTTTTTAAAGCGTTTTAATGTAGCAGTCCTTGTACATTTCTTTTAGGTCGTTTTTTGCCTTTTGCGCCTTTTCCATAGACTGAAAGCCTTCTACATAAAGCTGATAATAGCTGCCCGACTGCCTTATTTCGGCGCGATACCCCTGTTTCTGCAATCTGCCCTGCTCTTCTTCCGCGGATGATCTTTTATTGAATGCCGCTAACTGCACTACATATCCCGTGGAGTGATCTTCGACTATGGCAGCCCCTTCTATTTCCGTAAAAGCTATTTTTTTCTCATTGCCCGCTGTCGTGAGCGCCGCGTCTCTCTTTCCTTTCTCGACCCCAAAAGAAAAAAGGATTATACAGGACATCACAAATCCTATCGCTATGAATATTATGTTTTCATATGATAGGTTGATATTTTTTTTTATATTAGGGAGGAGTATTTTTGTTTTCTTCCTTATCTCCCTGTCAGCTGACTGGAGTTGATCAAATAGATCTTTTTCTCCTTTGCTTTGAAATTTCGCGCTCATATATTTTTAAGATTTTTCTTAATGTAGATTTCCACGCTTCTTACTATTTCCCTTTGGTTGGTGTATGAATAAGCGTCGATAGACATCGTCTTATGATTTATAAGGATGTCCTCCTTCACCAGTTTATCCAGCGCCTTTTTTACTTCCTCGGGTTCCTGTCCTATCCATACGGATATGCCTTTTGCCGTGTCAATGCACTGAGGATTTTCGTTAAAAAAAAGCAATATCTTCTTTGTTATCTCGTTTTTAAACATGGCGCTTATTTTTTTCATAGGATTATACCCAAAATACTTTATCGAACCCCGGTTTTTGCGCGACTGTCATAAAAGCGCTGACCACATCAGGGTCAAACTGTGTGCCTTTATTTTTCTCTATTTCTTTCAGGGCCTGATTTATGCTTATTTTATTGTCCTTGTACGGACGCGAGGAAACCATTGCCTCGAACGCGTCAGCGACCGCAAGTATCCTGGCGCAGACAGGTATCTGCTTACCTTTTAATCCGTCGGGATACCCCATGCCGTCATATCTTTCGTGATGGTACTTGATGATAGGGATAACGGGCTTCAGGAACTCCAGGGGCTCCAGTATCTTTATGCCTTCGATATGCCGTTTTTTCACGACATTATATTCTTCATTGGAAAGTCCGCCTTGCTTTTTCAATATCTCATCCGGTATGCTGAATTTGCCTGTATCCGGAAGCAGGGCCGCGAATTTAAGGTTCCTGATGTTTTCTCTCGGCAGTTTCATTTCTTCGGCAATAGCCAACGCCAGCTTTACGAATGGTTCCGAGTGCGTATACGTATGGGGTGATTTCGCGTCAAGCAGCGCGGCCAACGATTTAATGCTGCCATACGCCATTTTTTTTTGTTCTTCGTACATCTGGGCGTTTTTAATGGCTATGACCGCCTGTTCCGCGAGTGTAAGAAGTATCTCCATATCGAATTTATTAAAAGAAGTGCTGCTGCTCTTGAATTTAGCGCATATGACGCCGATAATGTCTTCTTCTACCAGCGGTACGCATAAAGAATTACGCGATAACCTGGTCTTACCTGTCCTGGCAACATAGCCAAGAAGGCCTTTATTTATTTTGATCTCCTTGTATTTTTTATGCCCATTACCGGAAGTGTTTTTCAGGTCTATGACTGCTTTTGGTATAAGGTGTGTTTTTGAGTCGTCCAGAAGCATTATCGCGCAATATCTTGACCTCATAACCTGCAGGGTAAGCCTCGCGATCCTCTCTATAAGTTCATCCATGTCAAGAGTCGAGGAAAGGAGCCTGTGTATAGTGTGAATAGTGGATAATGCTATTGCCCGGGGCCTTATAGTATCATATAACTTGGTCAATTCCTGTTCTTTTTGGAACTCTTTAAGGGCCAGGTCGACAAACATCCGCATCAAAAGGATCTCTTTTGCTTCCGGACAGCGTTTTACGTGCGGCACCAGCGCGTATCCGTAAATATTATCTCCCTGCATTACAGGGATGTATAAAGATTGTTTTCCGCAGGAACAACCAAAGGACTTAGATTCTTTAGGGTCCCTTCTTTTGAGTTTTCTTAGGGAACTAAGGGCATGCTCCTGATCTTTTTTTATCTTTTCCGTGGTTTTTCCGTTAGAGTCAAAAAACAGGCATTTTGGTTTCTTCCCCAGGATATCCGCAAAGGCATTCTTAAACAATGCCATAGAGGCGCCATTGCAAAACTTTAGCATAAATTTCTTTTGTTCTTTTCTGCTAGACTCGCTCATAAGGGTCAAATAGTTTTTTATACTCGTCCAACGCGCACCTGTCAGTCATCCCTGCTATATAGTCGCAGACGACCCTGCGCAGGTCATTATTTTTGATCTTTTCCCTGTCTATCGGCATAAGCTGTTCGGGCTTTTCAATGTAAACATTAAAAAGCTCGGTAATAAATCTCCTGGCTTTATTGGACATGCGGATGACCCTGAAATTTTTATAAAGATTTTCGCCAAGGAAAGCGCGAAATCCCATCCGTTTACGCTGCATATCAGCGGAAAAAGATATAAGCCTCTCAGGATGTTTTTTTACATTAGCGAGGTTCTTGATCCCCGCGTCCTTAATATTTTTCTCTGAAACCTCTACCAGGTCTTTTATCTGCTTATCTATCAGGGACCTGATAACCTGATACCTGCGTATTTGGTCCGGCAGTTTAGGATATTTTTTCTTGATGTCAGCGGCCGCTGTTTTCCAGAGTTCAAGGCCTGACACCTGTTTTTCCTCGATCAGCCCGGAAGCAATGCCATCGTCTATATCATGATTATCATAAGCTATTTCATCCGCCGCGTCAACAACCTGTGTTTCCAGTGTAGGCGACAGCTCAGGATCCAGTTCGGCAAGGCGTTCAGACCTGTCAAACATAGTGGTGTGTTTATTGATACCTTCCCTCACCTCCCAGGTAAGGTTAAGCCCCGGAAAATCAGGATAACGTTGCTCCAGGTCATCTACTACCCTGAGGCCTTGGAGGTTATGGTCAAAGCCGCCGCTTCCTTCCATTAGCACGCTCAACGCTTCTTCTCCGGCATGTCCGAAAGGCGGATGCCCTATATCATGAGCGAGAGCTATGGCTTCCACGAGGTCTTCATTGAGGCCCATTTCTCTTGCTATAGACCTGGCTATCTGGCTTACTTCCAGCGTATGTGTCAGCCTGGTCCTGTAGTAATCTCCCTCGTGATTTACGAATACCTGTGTTTTATATTCGAGCCTGCGGAACGCGGTTGAATGCACTATCCTATCCCTGTCGCGCTGATAACACGATCTGTACTTAGGCTCTTCTTCAGGGTACTTCCTGCCTCTCGTATCCTTACTGCGCATAGCGTAAGGCGCGAGGAACTTTACTTCTCTTTGTTCTATGTCTTTTCTGATAAGCATAAGTTATTTGTCTTAATAGGTTAATACCTTATGTAATTCATCGAGAGATTGGGGCAGGACTTTGGTGCTGCCGGTTACCGGCATAAAATTAGTGTCGCCTCTCCATCTGGGCACTATATGCACATGGACATGGTTCTTATATCCCGCGCCGGCTACCTCTCCCGTGTTAATACCTATGTTAAAACCATGAGGTTTTAATTTTTTTTTCAAAAGGACTTGCATGTCCTTTACTAATTTCATTAAGTCCAGCAATTCCGCGTCGGCGAGTGATGCCAGGTCTTTTACATGCCTGTAAGGGCTTACCATTATATGCCCATTATTATAGGGATATATATTCAATAAAGCAAACGAGAATTTGGTTTTTTTGACTATATATTCCTTATTGCCCTCGGCTTTATGTTTCAGACAAAATATGCAGCCGCCTTTTTTGGCTTTTTTAACAAATACACTTC
>Ga0180007_10000797_pt1 | contig 48151 bp, 50 predicted proteins | sample MM_PC_MetaG_FD_121122 | JGI IMG/M metagenome (GOLD analysis project Ga0180007, IMG submission 121122) | Groundwater microbial communities from the Aspo Hard Rock Laboratory (HRL) deep subsurface site, Sweden - MM_PC_MetaG | ecosystem: Environmental > Aquatic > Deep subsurface > Groundwater... | reverse complement strand
TTTGATGAGAATAGACCAGACAAAGAAGCTTTACGAAAAGAACATCAACAGCTGGCTCGAAGAAGGCAACAACTTCATCAAGATAACACCAAAGACAACTCTGGACATATCAGAGATTAATGTGGAGTTGGAGAAGAAGTAAAATGGTTTTTTATTCTTATTTATCACAAACCAATTTGATTGGAGAATAAATATGGGCTTCTTTCAAAGTACCGCTCAAAAGCAAGAAATGTTAAAGAGATTGATAGCTCATTATAATATTGAAAAGGCTAAATATCCTTCTGAAGCTTCGGAAATTAATGCAAGGATAGCAAAGCTTGAAAGTAAACTTACAACTCTACAGTCAGCTACACCAAAACCAGATTCAAGGTGGTGGGGATGGGCTAAGAAACAAGGTGCTCGTAATGTAGATGAAGATGTATCAAATGTTGCAGAAAAAGCTACTGTGGCTATCTCAGAAAAATCAACCCAAGCCCAAGATGCATTCAAACAACAAGCAGCAAAAGTTAAAGAAGCCTATGACCAATCTGTACTAAGTACTAAACTTGAAGATACTAAACTTTATAGGCGCACAAAATGGAAAGTTAAGGAAGCTGCTGAATCATTGAAAAGTAGGGGTAGATCAATTGATGAATGGTCCAAAGTATATACCCCTACTTTCAGAAAAGGAGCAGTTGGTGGAGCCAAACTAGCAGCAAAAGCAGCATCAGCAACATGGAACGGCGCAAAACAAGTTGGAGGTGCAGCAGTTCAGGGCGGCGTTGCTGTAACAGGGAGCCTCATAAAAGCAACTACAACTATAGCATTCCTCGGCTTTTGGCTGGTTCTTACATTAGGTTTGTACCTTGTCGATTATATTTATTTTCATTTTGGGGGAATAGACTACAAGATTCTTTTGGACGCGCTCTCCTCAGGTGGAATATCTTTATTAATACGGATAATGGTTCCATTATATTCATTATTGCTCTTGATTATCCTTCTCGCATTGGTTTCGGTTAATGCAAAAAAAATCGGTTTTTTTCTTCTTGTGGTGTTTATACCATTAATAATTGTAAACTACTACGACTCCAAATATATTTTTACAGAGATTCCTTATATCGGCCTTTCTCTGACTCTTACTACTCTTATAGCTTCCATGGTTATTGTTGTATTTAGTTTAGAGCCAGAAGATAGGGGAAAGTTCCTATCATGGGCGTTATTAACATTCACTGTATCTACAATCCTTTCCTTAAATGGATTATTCAGCGGATGGCACCATTTATTAATTGCTTTTTTAATGTGGGCTTTTGTCATAGAAAAACCAGATGGTACATATAAGAGCCCAAATTACATAACAAGCGTATTATTGATAATAGATTTCTTTGGTTTTGGCATATTAAAAGCATTTGCTCCAGACTCTTTGATAGCAAATCGTTTTATTTTTCCAGTGTGGTTTCTTTTTTTAGTATTCTACAGTGGAGGGCGGGACAAGAGCAAATTTTCTAAAATATTGATGGTTCTTACTATGTTATTTTACATCTTCGCATTAGTTGAAGGGGCATATGGTTGGGCAAATGTAAGGGCTAATGCAAATGTAGACCCGCAAGAACTAGATCAGGCAAAAACCTTTTTTGAAAAAGCCCTAGATGCAATAAAAAACGCACCGGCAAAGATAAAACAAGAGATGGACCGCAGCCTCGAAGCCGCCACTGGAGGTTATTATAATGGCAAAGTAGAAGAAAACACAGACCCCAACAGCCAATTAGGAGTCTACATAGAAAACTTGCAGGCAGCAGACAAGCAGTTCTATGAAAACGAGCAGGTAACTGTATGGGGCGACTTAAAAGCAAGAACATTAGACGAGCCAATAAACATCTACATGAGCTGCTCGTCAGGAAAGGAAAAAGGAAAGATAGTTCCGGATTATTTAGCAAAGCCAGAATACTTAACAGACCCAAAACAAGGCTACGAAATAGCTCAATTAGAAGAAACAGGTTTTGAATGCAGGTTTAATCCAGGCCAATTAGCTCCAGGCTCAAACTCAGTAAGCATCAAAGTAGAATTCAATTTCAACACATTAGCTTTCCTAAAAACATATTTTATGGACATAGAAAGGATGAGGGCAATGAGAAAAGACAATATAGATCCATTAGCCCAGTATGGCATTACAGATAAGGCAAAGTCATCTATTTCTACTTACGGCCCAATAAAGCTTGGAATGGGCACAACAGATCCCCCAATAGGCTTAAGCCAGGAAAACGAAGTCTATACATTTGTAGGCATTACAGTCCAAAATCAATGGCCCAACGGAAGAATAAAAAACATAACCAAGCTGATCATAAATACCCCGATAAACCTCGAGCTAGAGCCTTCAGAAGATAGTGGCAGTTTCTGCAGAGGCGGTTTTGAATTAAACTTAGAATCAGCAGGGGGGTACACCAGCTATAAAATGAAAGATACAGAGCTCCAACAGATTAAAACCCCCATTACTGCTGCAGATTTCAGGTCATTCAGGTGCCCGATAAAGATAGAGCAGGGCAAGACAAGCGGAATCTTGGGAAATATCCCTGTAGCAACATATTATTATAGGTCAGAGGCATCTTACATTTATGAAATAGAAAAAACACTATCTGTTTTTATCAAAAATATTGCTAATGAAACAACAAAACTAAAAGACTGCACTACTGAATGCAAGGACACAGACGGATGCATATGCAACTCTGATGAATCATGCACAGTTGCTAAAGGAATAAAAATAACAAAAGGAACATCATGCAATACTTATATTGCTCCTGCTCAAACTCCTAGCCCAACTACCACCCCCCCAACTAGCTAACTTACTCCATTCCTAAAAATAAAATGAACCCAACAAAAACAACCATAACCATTCTCACATTACTCCTATTAATAGGCTGCTCAGGCACATCAGGCCAATACACCTCTTCTTTAACATCAAAAGAGATCTATTCTGGAAAAGACGGATTAACAATGGAATTCTTTGAAACAGCCCCTCCAAAAGAAATATTTGAAAGCGGGGTCTTGCCTGTAGGAATAAGATTATACAATAAAGGTGCTTACAACATTGAAAATGGTTACCTTTCCCTAGGATTTGAAAAAGATTACATGACACTTAACGAAGGGTCAATAAAATCTATCAACAATAAGGTTTCTTTTAGAGACAGTGAACATATCACCTTTGAACTAAAAGGAAAAGATATAGAAAACCCTAAGGGAGATGAAGATATCATCACTTTTACAGCCAATGTAAATGATCTAAGCAAGACTGATCCTCAAAGCAAGTATCACAATTCTTTAGTTGCAGTAACATCCTGTTACGAATATCAGACAAAAGCAGTTCCAACAGTCTGTATAGATTCAGATGTTTATGGCTTCAAACAAAGGGAAAAACCCTGCAAGGTAGAAACTCTAAACTTGGATTCACAAGGCGCTCCTGTTGCAGTTACAAAAGTGGAAAGTGAGATGCTTCCAAGCAAAGACCAGCCTAACATAATAAAACCCAGGTTTATAATCACAGTTAAAAATCTAGGTAATGGCGAAGCGATAAAACAAGAAAGAGTTGAAGACGCTTGCTCATCAAGGCCGATAGACTATAAGGAATGGAACAATATAAGGGCAAGAGTTTACCTCTCAACACAAGAAGAGTCCAATAAGCTTGATTGTGATATAAAAGATGGCGCCAGAGACGATGGCATAATCAACCTAAGGCTGAAAGAAGACAGCATAAGATGTACCTATGAGCCCGGATTTGAAGAGAAAAAAGGAACATTCTCTTCACCTTTATATATCGTTTTAGACTATGGTTATACTGATACTATCTCAAGAGATGTAAAGATAAAAAAGATAGCTACTTAAAACGCAAAGTATTGTCCCAATACTTTTCGTTTCGCTTCGCTCAACCGCAAAGTTTATATAATAAGATATTCAAGGAGTATCTGTAAATGGTTAAAATGGAAAAAAAGGTATTTTTAATAATTAGTTTAGTACTTCTTACTCTATTTATTGTAGGGTGTAATGGTACTAATGGGGCAGATGGGCCAAGCGAAGTAAATTACAGGACAGGCACCCAAGGCCTTACTTTAGAATTTCCTACAGATACCCCTACTGAAATATATGAAAATGATCAAGACGTAAGATTCAGTGTTAATGTACGAAACAAAGGTGCTTTCCCTCAATCAGATGAACGGGCAGATTTCAGGGGCAAGTTATGGATAGGCGGCTATGATGAACGAATACTGCAGATATATCCCAGGTTATCTTCAAGCATCGCGCAGGGAGTTAATCTTAATGGAGATGAACTCGAGGGAGTTAGCCCATATAACCTAAATGGAGGTTATAGCACAATAGAATTCCAGATGAATGTTGGAGAATTACCCAACGGAATGCCCTATTACGATCCTAAGATTATCATAACTACTTCCTATTTGTATAAGACTCTTGCTTCCCCTATGATTTGCATCGATCCTGAGCCTAGAAGCACTAAGGTAAGAGAAAAGGTTTGTGAAATCCAGCAGTCAATAAGCCCAGGTACCCAGGGCGCTCCGATTTCAATAAGTTCAATAGAAGAAGATGTAACTAGTACAGATTTCTTGTTTAAGATATATATTGACAATGTAGGTGGCGGCTTGATAATTCCTGAAAGTCAGATAGACAGTAACCCTAATGAAGGTTATGATTGGAGAGATTTAAACAAGGTTATGATTGAAGAAGTAAGTGTAGGCAATGTTAGGATGACTGAATGCAGGCCTTCTATTGGAAGAGAAGTGCAGTTGATGGATGGAAAAGGATACATCTTCTGCAGGTTGGATAAATCCGTTGCAGGTGGCAAAGCTTATGAAACTCCGCTTAATGTCAAATTGAGCTATGGTTATACTTCATCATCACAAAAGGATATAGAAATTTTTGAAGAAGTATCTTTTAAATAAAAAGATTTAAAGATAATCAGGATGATTAAATCAAACTTAAAAATAGGAGGGATATAAAATGAACAAAAACATTATTTTATTGATAGTAGGTTTATTATTTTTGGCAGGGTGCGCAAGCAGCAACACCCCAACAACATTTTCAAAGCCGTTTATAGGGGGTACAAATGCAATAAGTTTTGACTTTATCGAAGGCTCCCCTCCAGCAGAAGTATATGATGGCGGTTCTTACCCTTTTGAAGTTTCTCTAAACGTAGAAAACAAAGGAGAATACTCAGTGCCTCAGGATAAGGTTGCATTGAAATTATCTGGATTCTATCCTGGCGATTTTAACAATCCCAATATAACTAAAAACCCAGATGAAGACTTAGACAAATCATATATTGATTCTGAAGGCAATATTATTCCAGGAGCAATAACTTATGTAACTTTCCCAGGCTTTAACTTTGGTGACAATTTATCTGCTAATAATGATTATAAAATTAGGGCAGACCTATGTTATGCTTATGGCACAATTGCGCAGGCTGATCTTTGTGTTTTAGATGATCTGACAAAAACAAAAGACGAAGTTTGCAAGGTAACAGAGACAAAAATAGTGCAGAGCTCATCTTCACCTATCCAGATAGAGAACCTTGAAGAGAGCATAGCAGGAACAGATAAGATTACTTTCTCGTTCAACATAGTCCATAGGGGCTCTGGATTGATCTCTAAGCAAGACACTTCGTGCAGCGACGAAACAATAGACAAAGACAAGGTATGGGTGGAGATTGACACCGGATTACCTGCATTGAAATGCTCTGGCTTAAGCGACGGCACAGACACAACAGGCTTCACTACCTTATATGGTGGCAAGAGGATGATAAGATGCACTCAGGATACAAGCACTCCAGAAGCTGGCGGCAAAGACTTCCAGAAAAAGGTTAATATCAAAGCAACATATGATTACAAAGAGCACAAAGAAGTTACCGTCACAGTAAAACACACAACGTAATCTTTTTATTTTTATATGCTTTTTTTCTTATATCTTTTATTTATTCTTTCCAGCTAGAACAAACTGCGCCAATAAGCTCTCAAGCTGTATAAACTCATCAGAGCCTTCTGTCATCCTAAACTCTATCTCCCCGCATTTTTCTATCAGCTCCATCTTAACTCTATTCTCAATCTCAAGCTCCATAATCTGCTTCTGGATCTGTTTTATCACATCCATTCCAGATAAGCCATAACTAAGCATAGTGTCCAGCAGCTTGTTGCGCGCATCCACAAACTTATTCCCTATAGCTAAATTAAGCAGCTCTTTGATTTCTTTGGGCTCTGCAACAGAAGCTAAGCTATAGACCAATTCCTCATCTATGTTTTTAGAAATTGCAGTGCAGCTCTGCATTATATTCTCTAATCTTCTGCAGTCGCCTTCAGATATCTCAATAAGCGCTTCTTTTGCCTTATCAGTTATCTTTAAATGCTCATCTTTGGTTATTCTTTCAATTATCTGATGCAGGTCCTTATTATCTAGTGGCTTGAACCTAAACACAGCGCATCTGCTCTGTATAGGGTCTATTATCTTCGAAGAATAGTTGCACGAAAGAATAAATCTGCATGTTGTAGTATAATTCTCCATAGTTCTCCTCAATGCCTGCTGCGCCTCTCTTGTCAAAGCATCGCACTCATCAAGAAATATAATCTTAAATGGAAAATCTCCAATTGCTTTTGTCCTTGCAAAATCCTTGACTTTTATCCTAACTACATCTATCCCTCTCTCATCAGAAGCATTAAGCTCAAGAAAATTCTGGTGCCATTGGTCACCAAAAAGCTTTTTTGCAACAACTATGGCTAAAGTTGATTTCCCTACACCTGCAGGTCCTGCAAAAAGCTGATGCGGCATATTCTTCTGCGCAACAAAAGCCTTTACTCTTTCAACTATCTCTTTTTGGCCTTTTATTTCAGAAAAATCCCTTGGCCTATATTTCTCAGTCCAGATAGCATGGTCTCCCTTTTCAGACATACTAATATGGAAAGAAAGCTGATTTAAATAGTTAATTGTTTTATATTAAGCGGCACAATATTTAGAACATTATTTAACAGCCGCTTACTATTAAGAAAACAACACAATTATCTAATAAACGATGTTGTTTTCTTTTAGATGATATCTTCCTCAGCAACAACAGAAAAACTGCGGTTTTTCTTAGTTGCGCTCAGATTATGTCCTCTTCGGCAACAACTAAAAAATCCCCTACAGCGATTACTGCAGAATAGGGTATCAATATATTATTCTCTTTGTCCTTCTCAAGCTCTAATTTCTCTGTATAAGCAGTAGGATTCTTAAGAATTATATGAATCAACTCACCAGACCTTGTCTCAAAAATAATATCTCCAACTTCACCAAATCTCTTGCCGGATTTGCTGACAACAGTTTTCCCTATCAACACCTTTGAAAATTTTTTGTCTTCTTCAGCCATCATAACCCCCCTTAAGGTTTAATCTCTGAACCATACCATTAATGTATATTATTATACAGATGAATAGGCTATGTTATATATAAACTTTTTGGAATTTCATTTTTCAAATCATCCTAAAAAGCTTGTTTTTAACTCTTAGGCGCTTTTCTCTTTTTCAATCTCTCTTTCAACCCTTTCTCATCATAGCATTCTTCTTTTATCCCGCAATTCACGCATTTATTGTTATTTTTCTCAAAATTAGGTATCTCCTCGCAACTTAACAGCCCATTTACCTTTTCCACAAGCTCTTTTATCTCTATCTTCATAAAGGGGTTTATCGCTATATGCCTTCTTTGCTTTGAATCAAGATAATGCACAAATCCTTCTTTTATATCTGTCTTGAACTTATCTTCCATCAGCAAAGCATAAGCAACTAATTGTATCCTATGCCCTGGCCATACCCCTTCATTAGGGCTTTTTCCTGTCTTAAGCTCTATGGGCACAAATCCATTTTCATATATCTCTATCTGGTCTATCACTCCCTTTAACCCTAAAGCCTCAGATTCTATCCTAAGCTCAGACTCTATCTTAGGTGTTAATTTAGCCCAAAGCTCATCACCAAACATATTGTTCTTAACAACAAAATTATGTATAGTACTTGCTCTCGTCTCAGATTCCGCAAGTATCAAAGGCCATACATTCTTGAAAAGATCATTAACATCTAGATCAAACTTCTTCAATTCATCCTTATTCTTTTTAATCACATCCAAAAGGATTTCCCTGTATTTCTGGTGATATATTCCCTTCAGCTCCTCTAACTCAACTAGTTTTTTTATACTCTTCACTAACCCCTCATCAGCCAGATTTATATTCTCATATACCTTATGCCTAATGGATCCTTTTACCAAAGCCTCTTTTATAGGCTCATATATCCCTAAAACCTTCTGTAGGTAAAGCTTTCTCGGGCAGTACAGGTAAGAAGATAATGTAGTTACAGATAACATTCAAAAAAGGTAATGAAGAATTATTTATATAGTTTTACAATTTTAATCGCATTTAACCAAAAAATTTATTAATCAATTGACTATTGAATTAGATATGGTTGTTCTAGATTGGATATTTAGTGAAAGGTCAGAGTTAAGTTCTGTAAAAAAAGAATTAAGATTATTGGCTAGATATATAGGTGATTTTTCCATAGTTAGTAGGAACACCGGAGAATGGATTCATTTATGGAATTATGGGAGATTGAATAAACTCAGAAAATCAGTATATGCAGTAAAAAAAGCCATTTATGATGAAGAACATATACTGGAAAAAGCAGAAGAAATCAGAAGAGGAATAAGCCGATTTGAAGTTGATGAATCCGAACAGCAAGAATTGTTCGAACTTCATAGGATCTTACAACAACTACATGAAAACTTAGATAAACAGCTAAAACTTTTTGGGGAATGTAAGACTAATTGGGCAGTTTTGAAAAAAAGAAAGGAACTTCTTGAGTTAATGGAAGAACAGCGTAGCCTTTTGTTTGGGCCTCAAGGCGAACAGCAATTACTCACTAAATTCAGAAAGAAAGCATCCAGGCATGACTCAATACGCCAAATAAAAAAAAGCATACTCCTAAGGCTTCAGTCTATCCAGGAAGGGTTCTATGACCTTCTTTACCCCAGGGTTAAGGATGGTTTTTTAACTCCCTATGCCTTAGAAAGACCAAAACCTCTGCTTGTCGAAGACCCATTTTCCGGGAACTTCATCCAGGGAGAATTTGTAATTGACCAAGAACTCAGGCCCCATATAAATGATAGGTTCTCATTTAAGGAAAAGTTTGATAGGTTTATGAGATATAATAAATCCAAGATTGATATTGCAGTGGGTAAATATGTGGCTGAAAATGATATTAAGGACAAAAGTTCTGCAATAAAAGCATTGATCAGATCATACTCTGAATATAACATATTAAAAGATAGAAAAAATGCATTGTTGTTATCTGCAGTAAGGGTAAGATATTTGATTAGTGTAAATGAAGCTTCATTAAGGAGTGCAGTAAGGAAAAGAGTAAACTCATTTATATTCGAAGTTCCAGATTCCAGAAAAAGATTTAGGATAGGTTTAGGTGTTGGGGAATACCAAAATCAAAAAAAGACAGTTGATTATCTTCTTAATGAGTATGACTTATATACAGATTTTCTTGAAGCCCATAAAAAGGTTTGGGTTGCTTTCTTAAGATGGTACTCTGATAAAAAGATAAATGATACATTGATTACTAATATTACTACTAATATGGCTGCATTTGCAACTTCCAATGTATTATTTAAAAAAATGATTATGGGTAAGGATCTTAGTGAGGGAGAGCTTATGACTGCAATGCTGATTGGCCTGATGTATGCTCTTCAGACTCCTTATCTTTATCGATTGATAGATAAGGCAATCCCCATCGATACATATCGTAGCCAGCTGGAAAAACACTTGAAATTTCTTGGAAGGACAACATTGGAAAGGTTTTCACAGCTGCCTTTGCAGGTTCAGCACTACTGCTTTCTTATATTCAAGAATTCTAAGTTTGACATTAAGGGTTTTATTGAGCAGGGGTGGAAAGAAGGTACTATAAAAGGGGCAGTTTCATGGGCAGGTTACCTCCCAGTAGGTTTTGGAGTCAATTATATTATCCAGAACAAAGTTCCATTGAAATTCAGGTATTTAGCTGCTGCTTCCTGGAATGTTGTCTTTGGAATAGCTGCAGAAATAATTGCAAAACTATAGATCCATATCAAAAATCCTATCTCTTCCTCTTAACAATCTCAGCAATCTCTTTATACATATCATTCTCTGCTTTCTCGAGCAGCTCAGGGTATAGCCCTGGAAAAGTATTCACATCAACAACATAATACTTATTGTCCAGTCCTTTTATGATATCAACACCATATATGTCTAGGCCAGTTAACTTTCCGATTTTCAAAGCGATTTCCTTTTGCTCCTCATTCGGCCTTTTTAAGATCATGTGCCCACCTTGCCTGCTCCTGTCCTGCACTTTCCAGTTTTTTATCTGTGACTTCTCTTTGCCATAGCCGTATATTATCTTATTATTTACAACATTGACTCCAATCCATTCTTCCATATTATTAGGTACAAACTTCTCGATGTAATGCACCCCATTTCTGCTTGCATAGTCGAGAATGTCAACAAAAGTTTGCTCATCTTCTACATAAACCATTCCGATTCCATAAGATCCATTCCTTGGCTTTATTGCAGCCTTTTTCCATTTTTTGAATATCTCTCTGGCAGCCTCCACTCCATCCTGTGAAATAAGCATTATTTCAGGCACAAGGATTCCATTCTTTCTTAGAAGCTCTAACGATAAGTATTTATCCAACCCAATTTCATAAGCAATTGGATTATTGATTACCTTGCATTTGTTTGATATGGCTTTCAGAATCTCGATAGGATACATCCTTTTTGATCCTCTTCCCAACTCACCAAACCAGATAAAAACATCCAGATCATCAAAACAGAATCCATCAAGGTAAACAGAACCATTATGGACTATAGCTTTCCTGAAATCCAGATTAGTAAAAAGTTCTATATTTTTCTCAGATTCAAGAGCCTTTACTATCTTATCTCTTACTTCTTTTAATAGATACCCTGGATGTTCAACACCGACACTTGTCAGTTTTTCCCTAAATGGCAGCCAAACTCCTACTTTCATATTAAACAATATCCTCATATAGTTTTTTAGTCTTTTCGATATCTCTATTCATCTTCTTCACATGCAGAAGTGCAATCTGCCTTGATATCTCTCTTGGAATTACCGAATCAGTAGAATACCCTTTCCTCTTAACATAGTTAACTATCATATCAGATACTGTCTTTCTTGTATCAATCATATCCCTTATGGCATTTAAAGTAGGGAGGTAGTTTTTATATACCAACTTTCTTGCCAGCTTATAAAAGCGATTACATACATTATAGACTTCATTATCTGCAAGTCCACTATAGCTTGATTTACGCTGCAATACATTCCTGACATGGGTATGGGGTGGTATAAATATTACATTGCCTTCCAGCTTAAAAGGTTCCTTTAATCCAACATCTGAAGGTATGACATGATAGAATTCCTGCTGGATTGCCCTAAGGATAAATTTGATCATCACACTAGCCCCCAGGCATATGTTTAGGTGATTTGTGTCCATACCTCTCTGTTCTATAGTTCCAAGTCTATTGATCTTTACTGGATTCCATACAAAGTCAAGCGTGTCCTTTTCCATTATTAGGGACTTAGGTGCACCCTTTTTTATTAACATCTTTTTGAAGCGCTTATCTTTCTTGTTTAATGTTGAAATAAGATCAGATAGTGTTTGTTTGTATGGGGGCAGGCCGCCCATCAACTGCATATTAGAGTACAACCCATCAAACTTAAGCTTTTTGCCCCCCCTTAAGAATAGCACTCTCGTGTCTTTTGCATAGTACTTTCCAGACTCAAAAGGAGATGACTGCGTAAATGTTGTAAGTGCAGGATCAGCAGCGATAAGAAGATTATAGCTGTCAATAAGTGTCTTTTTAATTCGCGATTTGATATGTACATTAAGAAATTTATTCTTATGATCAAACATGCCCTTAGGGAGTGAATAATGGTAATGGAACCCATAACAGTGCGAGTAATAATACCAATACTTCTTATCACCAATCACTTTAGCAGGATAAATATATCTTTTCTTTTTCCATACCTTTTCCTTGAAGCTGCCAGGGTAAGTGCCCAGGGGAAGTAACGAAAGCCCCTTTTCAGCGCATATGGTCTGCACATTTTGGATATTGTCTATAAAATAGAGTGCTGTCTTCTGTATCTTTGTAGATGGTAAGGCAGCAATTTCAATCATATTTTTTCCGACTTCCTTAGATATTGGAAAGTTCTTATTGATTTCCTTGCACGTATTTATAATCTCTTCAGATCTGTTGGATACATCCCCTCTATCATCCACTAACGTAAACTCCATCTCATACCCGCTCATGGATCTTTTAAGTGGGGAGCTATAACTGACTAAAGAATATATTCTCTTCAGATATTTACTCTCTGATAGTTTGTGGCTGTATTTACTGTGCATACCCCTAATAAAATCATACTCTTATAAAAGTGTTACTATTTTTTATAATTCACTTAACAAAACGCCAAAGTTTAAATACTAAATTATTTTTCATAACTCTAATATGGACATAAACAAGAGATTAGAGCTTATCAAGCAGGTTGGAGAAGAGATTATAACAGAAGACGATCTAAAAGACTTACTCCAAAAAAAGAAATCTCCAATAGCCTATGATGGCTTTGAACCCTCTGGAAATATTCATATAGCTCAGGGAATTCTAAGGGCAATCAATGTTAATAAGATGATTGATGCAGGCTGCAGATTTAAGATACTTATAGCAGACTGGCATGCATGGGCAAATAACAAATTAGGCGGTAATTTAGACAATATAAAAATTGCAGGCAAATACTTTATGGAAGTATGGAAAGCAGCTGATGTTGATATGTCTAAGGTCGAGATATTATGGGCATCTGACCTTGTAAAAGATGATGAATACTGGAAGAAAGTGATGCAGGTTGCAAGAAACAACACAGTAAATCGAATTGTAAGATGCTCCCAGATAATGGGAAGAAGCGAAAAAGATGCATTGCATGCTTCACAGATACTTTATCCTTGTATGCAGGCAGCAGATATATTCCATTTAGATATTGATATTGCTCAGCTTGGCATGGACCAAAGAAAAGTAAACGTGTTAGCAAGAGAGATAGCGCCTAAACTAGGCTATAACAAACCAATCGCAGTTCATCATCATATGTTAATGGGCCTTGGCCAGCCCCCAAAAGCAGAATTAAGCGGAGCCGAACGAGGAATTGAACTAAAGATGTCAAAATCAAAGCCAGACACTGCTATTTTTATGACAGACTCAGAAGAAGACATCAAAAGAAAGATGAACAAAGCCTATTGCCCTGAAGGCATTGTTGAAGAAAACCCAATCATGGAATACTGCAAGTATATCTTATTTGAAAAAATAAAGTCATTAAAGATAGAGCGTCCAGCTAAATGGGGAGGCAACCTGGAATTCAGCTCATATGCAGAACTTGAAGCTGCATTCTCAAAAAAAGAGCTGCATCCAATGGATTTGAAGCAAGCAGTATCAAGTGAAATAAGCAAACTGATTGAGCCAGTCAGAAAACACTTTGAAAAAGGCAAGGCCAAAGAACTTTTAGAACAGGTTAAAAGCTTTGAAATTACTCGATAGAATTTACGATTATCTTCTTTTTTTCATCTCTTCCTTTCTAACTTTTATTATCTCTTTCTCTTCTGATGCTATCTTCTTTTCCTGATTGGATATTTCCTGCATAAAGCATATAGCTCCAAAACATATAGAAGCCGCAGCTATTAATAATTTTGCCATATCATCAGGAGCAAAAGACCCGCTTCTCTCTACAGTATACCCCCAAACAGTTCCCCCTGCAATAGCTCCCCCGATAAGCCCGACAGGTATTGCCATCTTTAACTCCCTCTTCAATCTATGAAAATTAGGCAATAATTTCTCTAATTTTCCCTCGAGCCTTAGCGACAGCTCTGCATCCAAGTCTTTTTCTTCTTCTAATGAGTTTATGAACCACATCAATCTCCTTTTCGAATATATCTTCCCTCCGAAAAGTACATATCTTCTGGTTTCTAATTTTCTCCCTAACCATACCCTTTGTTCTATTAGATGTATCTTTTTAGATGTAAAACGCATAGCATCTATCAGGTTTAGGATTATTTCTATCAGTAGGTCTTTTGCTTCAGATTTTTCCTTTACCTTTTTAATTTCACTTAAACTTCTTTTTAGTATAGATACAGTCTCCTTACTTCCTTTTTTTATGATATCTAGAAAGTGCTCTTCTCTGCTAATGTTTGTAATCAACCCGCGTCTTGCTGCCTCATCAACAGGGTTTTGTTCTAGGGTTTGACAAAACTCTAAGATACTCATTAACAATTTATTCCTTATCCTCACTGCCTGAGAAACCTTACTATTTATCTTATCTATCTCTCCCTTCAATCCATCTATAGTTGCCATTTTTATTTAGACTGTTCTACAACAGCCAAAGCATAATTCTTCGTCAAATACTTTTTAGCAACTCTGGCAACATCATTCAGACTAACTTTCTCAATCTCTTTAAGATAACCATCAAGCAGCTTCGAATCCTTAATACTCTCCCAAAAACCCAATTCATCTGCTAGGTCTCTAGTATCTTCATTGCTTAATATATGCTGCCCTATCAGAAATCCTTTTGCTTCTTCAAGCTCTTTCTTAGATAATCTCTGCAGCCCATCAAACTCTTTCAAAATAAGTGAAATCGCTTTAGGTATATTCTTTTTGTCAGTATTAAGATAAACAGCAAAAAAACCATAATCACTGCATGGCTCATTATGAACTCCAACTTCATACGCTAACCCTCTCTTATTCCTTATCTCATCAAATATCTTACCTGATTGCCCCCTCCCTAATATTGACTTGATAACATCCAGAACATAAGAGTCTTTATCCAGGCGAGAAACAGCCCTATACCCCAAAACCATATAAGAACTCAATATATCCCGTTTCTCTTTCAAAACCTCAACTTTATCCTTATTAGGTTCAACTATCTCTTTCCTTAAACACAAATCCCTTTGCTTAAAACCTTCAAAATTTATCTTTATCTTGCCCAGCGCCTTACTGTCAAAATCCCCAACAACAGACAATATCATATTATTAGGGACATAATGAGCATGATAATGCTCCGATAAATCCTTTCGCGTCATCTTCTTCACAGCATCAACAGTGCCATAAGGCGCCAGCCCAGCAGGATGTTTCTTGAATAAAATCCTGTAAAACAATATCCACTGGTGGAATCTTGGCTCGTCCTTATGCATGTCTATCTCTTTCAATATCACTTTTCTCTCTTTCTCTACATTCTTAGCATCAAATATAGAATTCTGTACTAAGTCAGATATTATGTCCAATGCCTTGTCAAAATGATTCTTAGGCACCTTTACATAAAAGCACGTTCTTTCATTTGAAGTATACGCATTAAGCTCCCCACCTAAACTCTCTATCTCATTGGCAATTATATGGGAATTAGGCCGCTTGCAAGTGCCCTCAAACAGCATATGCTCTATAAAATGAGATATTCCATTAATCCTTTTATCTTCATTATTAGAGCCAGTCTTTACACTTGCCTGTATAGTTACTGTCTCAGTAGGCTTCTTTTCCAACACTACTGTAAACCCGTTTTTAAGCATATTTTTCTCCATAACATAATATTTAAATATACTCTGCTTATATATTTTTTCATTATGCCCAAAATAAGCGAATTTCAGGCTATATTAAGAAAAAAGAAGATAGACGTCTTCCTCTCACTTAACTTAGGTTATGGCAACTTCATATCAGACATGCTCTATTTCGCAGGTTACCCAGGCATAGGTGCTATAATCATACCTCAAAACAAAAAACCATTTCTGGTAGTTCCAGAAGGAGAACTCAGCTCAGCAAAGAAACGCAGCTTAAAAGTTTACACCAGCAGCAAAAAAAAGAGGCTTTTTGAGACAATAAAGGACATAGCAAAAAAACAAAAGATAAAACTAAAGAGAATCGGAATAAACAAATCAGAATTTACCCTATCAACCAAAGACGTATTAATCAAGAAAATTGGAAAATGCAGGTTGATTGACTTACAAAAAGAACTGTACAGATTAAGAGAGCAAAAAACACAAGAAGAAATAAACACAATAAAAAAAGGGTGCAAAATCTCAGACGAAATTCTAAAAAAATGCTTCAGCCAATTTAAACAGTTTAAGGCAGAATCAGAGGTTCTTGCTTTCCTCGAATATGAAACAAAAAAAAGAGGCTGTGAAATCTCCTTCCCTACAATAGTCGCTTCAGGCATACACTCCAGCGAAGTACATTACACAACAGATGATTCAAAACTGAAAAAAGGATTCTGCCTTATAGATTTTGGTATAAGGTACAAAAACTATTGTACAGATACCTCAAGGACAATCTATCTTGGAAATCCCTCAGAAACCGAAGTAAACATATACAACAAACTTTTAGATGTACAAAAAAAAGCAATCGCAATAATAAAGCCAAATATGAAATGCTCAAAAGTCTACAAACACGTAAAAGATAATCTTGGAGAACATGCAAAATTCTTTACACATGGATTAGGCCATGGAGTAGGTATAATGATTCACGAACTTCCAAGCTTTTTCGAAGACTCAAAAAACAAGATTAAAGAAAATTCAGTATTCACAATAGAGCCGGGAATCTACTTAAAAAATTATGGAATAAGAATAGAAGACAGCGTTCTTTTGACTATGGGCAAGGTGGAGATCCTTACCAAAATCAGCAAAGAACTCAAAATAATCAGTTAAAGAGGTAAAAATGAAAAGATACGGCTTGAAAAAACTTGATGAAGCAGCAAACAAATATAAACAAACATTAGGAAACATAAAAGGAAAGACAGCACTTATAGTTCTGGACATAAGTCAAAAGCAGGCATTCTACTCTTTAGCCCCATTATCCAAGGCAATTCATGAATTAGGTGGCGAAATAAATGTTCAGGCAATTAACAAGAAGTCAGAAAGTTTGCCAGTATTAGAAGATGTATGGAAATGCTGCAGCGAACTAAACAAAGGCATTAAAAACAATAAAACAAAAGCGCTAAATGATTTTATCAGCATAATCAACAAGAAATGCGAAGGAAAGATAGGATCAATATTCAAAGAACCAGAGATAAGGCTGTATGCAAAAAAGAACTCATTTGAAGGCTCATTCTCATTGCCTTACAAAACAGGATGGATGACAGAATACAGAAGAAATGAATTGATAACAACAGCAAAAGTTATCTTCAGCCAGGTTTACGACCTAAAAAACTCAGAAAAAGTAAGCATTGGCTTTGATCTTTTAAGAAAAAAAGAAGATTTGGGCTTGCCGATAGAGGATTATCTCGATTCATTCCAGATAAGCTATGCTATGATGGAATCTATAAAATCCCAGATTACAGGCATGGGTGCTTCTACATCAAAAAGCTCCCAGATGGACACTCCAGAAAGAATCTCTGACCTAAAATCAACCTTATTGGGATGTGAACTATGCAGGAATGTAGATGAACCAATATTCAAAGTATACAAAAAATTATCAGACCTTCTAAAAATAAGCAGGATGAAAACAATAGCAAGCGCAGTATTCGCTATCCATGGAAAAGGATATGCAGGGAGGCATTACTTTGGAGAATGTATCGGTTATCCTTCTGAAGATAAAAAAACAAGATGGCTGAGCCCTGGCCAGATGATTTACAAATTAGATTATTACCCTCAGACAGCACTAGATCCAAGAGATCCAAAAGCCAGAATCGGTTTTACAGAAACATTGCCTATTGACATATTCATCAAGACAAGCAACATAGATTGGATCAAGATGAAGAAAAGAGACGACAAGATAATCAATATTACTCATAAATGCAAAATAATTCGAGTAATAGGAAAGAAATTTGGCAATTACCAGACAAACATAGAAGTAGGCTTAGTATCAAAAGAAGGAAAAAGAAGAATCTTTAGAGGCTCTGATGTAGAAACAAGATACTTAATCAATCCATGGTACTTAAAAGAAAAGGGGATAAAAGCAGGAACAATGGCTAATATCCCTGGTGGAGAGGCATTTGTAACCCCCGAATACATCAAAGGCCAGTTTATAGGTGATGTAGTCATCAGCCTTGACCAGAGCTACACTCTAAACAGAAAAGACCCCATGATTGTCAATTGTTTAGGTAACAATTACAAGGTGCTCAAAGGGCCAAAAAAGATCTTGGCTAAATTCGCTCAAAAAAAGAAAGAAGCATGGGATAAATTAATCAATCAGGAAAAGAAAAAATCCTTGCCAAAACAGATCATAGAAGTGAACAAAATAAACTTCACAAACATAGGTGAATTTGCAATAAACACTAATCCTAAGGCAGAGCTTTGCAATTATCTTATTGTAAATGAAAAGATAGCAAACATGATTCATATCGCTTTAGGCTCTGGATTTGAAGCAGACAGGGCAACATATTACCATACAGACATTGTTATAGACTCACCAAGGCAGGAATTAGATATATATGGTGTTGATGAAAATGGCAAAAAATACTGGATACACAAAAAAGGTAAATTCATCATTTAAACCTTTAGAAAAAGCTATCTTCCAGATATTCAAGACCAATTTAGCAGTTAAGAATAATGAAAAACTGCTTATTGTTTTTGATAAGAATAAGAAGAGCTTGGTAAATTTATTTCTAAAGATAGGGGTATTATTCACAAAAAACATAGATTCAATAGAGATCCCTGTAGGTAATGTAAATGGAGAAGAACCCCCTAGTGAAACAGCAAAGCAAATGTTAAACTACAATATTGAGATAATGATAACAACAAAATCCCTTACCCATACAAAAGCAAGGAAAAATGCTTGCAAAAAAGGAGCAAGGATCGCTACATTACCTAACATATTAGAAGCCACATTAAAAAGAGCAATAAATATCAATTATAAAGAAATGCTCAATCTACTTAAAAGATTAGCAGACATACTAGATAAGGGAAACAAAGTAAAAATATCAAGCAAAAAAGGAACTAACCTCACTTTCAGCATAAGCTCAAGAAAAACCCGCGGAAGAGGCTCTGGTTTGTTTACTAAAAAAGGAGACTATGGAAACTTGCCGGGTGGAGAAGCGTTCATTGCGCCATTAGAAGGAAGCGCAGAAGGCATCTGCATGATAGATGGCTCTGTCGGAAGCATAGGAAAAGTTGACAAACCCATTACAATAACATTCAAAAAAGGCTATGCCTTAAACATAACAGGTGGAAGTTCAGCAAAAAAACTAAACTCTCTGTTAAACAAAGCAGGAAGATTATCAAGAAACCTTGCTGAATTCGGCATAGGCACAAACAAAGGCGCAAAAATCATAGGAAACATGCTTGAAGACGAAAAAGTTATTGGAACCTGCCACATTGCTTTAGGAAATAATATGGGATTTGGAGGCAAGGTTAAAGTTCCCTTGCACATAGATGGGCTGATAAAGCAGCCAACAATCTTTGTCGATGGAAAAAAGATAATGGATAAAGGTAAATTTACATTTAAAACCAAAAATATTTAAACAGTACATCATTTATAGGAAACATGGCACCGCCAGAAACAAAAGAGAAGAACATTCTTGACAGTGTTATTTACAAATATACTAGCAATACATCTCAGCTTGAAGAAGAAAATAGGATTCTTAAGGAAACATTAAACAAGATAAGGGAAGAAATCGAAATCTTAAAATCTCCTCCATTGATGGTCTGTGATGTCAAAGAAGTTAATGAAAAGACAGCTATAATCTCAATACCTAACGGCAACCAATTCTATGTCAATATATCAGGCACTTGTGGGAAGCTAAGGCCCGGCGATATGGTTCTGGCAGAGCAGAAGAACCTTACAATAATAAAAAAGATACCAACTTCAAGAAAGTTTAATGTTGAAAAGTTCGTAATTGTAGAAAAACCCACTATAACTTGGAAAGAAATAGGCGGATTAAAAGCCCAGATAAATGAAATCCAGGAAGTTGTTGAGCTTCCATTAAAAAAACCTGAACTATTCAAAAAAGTAGGGATAAAACCGCCAAAGGGAGTATTATTATATGGCCCGCCAGGAACAGGCAAAACATTACTAGCTAAAGCAGTTGCAAACGCTACCAATTCTACATTCATTGAGATAGTTGCAGCAGAGCTAGTCCAGAAATTCATTGGAGAAGGCGCAAAACTAGTAAAAGAAATATTTGAGATGGCAAGAAGAAAAGCACCAGCTATAATATTTATTGACGAATTAGATGCTCTCGCAGCAAAAAGAATGGAAATAGGCACATCAGGCGAAAGAGAAGTCAACAGGACATTCATGCAGTTATTGGCAGAACTAGATGGTTTTAAGCCGCTGGATAATGTCAAGATAATCGGAGCTACAAACAGGAAAGACATCCTAGATTCAGCTATAATAAGGCCAGGGAGATTAGACAGATTAATCAAAGTTCCATTGCCTGATAAAGAAAGCAAATTAGAAATTTTCAAGATACACAGCAAGGACATGACCTTAGAAAAAGAAATAGACATTTCCAAGATTGTAGGCAAGATGGAAAACTTCTCAGGCGCAGAAATAAACGCTGTCTGCACCGAAGCAGGTTACTTCGCTATAAGGAAAAACAGGACAAAGATAACAAAAGAAGACCTGACAAAAGCCATAGAGAAAGTCAAGCGCGAAGAAAAGGCAGAAGGCAATGATTATCTTAGGATGTTTGGGTAAAAGTTATTTTGTGAAATATCAAATTAGGCTTAATTTCTTTTGAAATGTATAAAAACATAATAATTTTTAATCCTTTTTAATGCAGGTGATTATAAAGAATAAGCCGCATAAAAATTCTTCAATATGGGCATTTTTAAATAATTTTTTAACGTCATTTATAATATCTTTATTCACATCCCAGCTTTTAGACCACCTTAAATATTTTATAAAAGGATTAAACATTTTTAGAGGAGGATTGAATAATTTACCATCTAATATTACTAGCCTTTTATTCTTTTTTAAGTTGCCCATAACCCGCCTTAGCGCTTCTTTATGGTTTGGGATAGAACTGATTCCTATTGTAGATATCACCCCATCAAAATAATTTTTAGGAAATGATATTTTAGCCGCATCCCCTTCTACCAGCTCTATATTTTTAAATCCGGCTTTACTCGCTTTTTTTCTTGCTGAATTTAACATCTCTTTAACATAATCTATGCCTACAATCTTTCCATCCCCCCCCTATGTGTTTCTCTAAGTAACTAAAATTATAGCCCATCCCGCAACCCAAATCTAGGACTCTGTCACCTTTTCTTAGGTTAAGGCTTTCTACAGCTTTTCTTCTTAAATAATCCTCCCTACCGAAAAAAATCAGATAGCTGCAAATCCTATAAATAAGGGGGCTTCTTCCGTAAAACATATATACTTGTCGTACATCTTCTAAAGAGTAAGTTCTCATTTTTAATTTGCAAAACAATAGGGTTAATCAATCTTCCTAATTATCTTATCCCTATTCTCCATCAATAACTTATAGATAGTTTCAGTCTCAGGGATAAATGAGTGCTTCCCTAACTCATCCTTAACATCATCTATATCAACAAACCTTCCACTTCCTATTTCATACTTGTCTAACTTGAGTTCTTGATCTATAACAAAATAATACAAAGCAACATTCTCTTTATCCCTTTCCTTAAACCTGCTTTTGAAATTAGCTATAAAATATGGCTTAGCAGTTATTCCAGCTTCCTCTTCAGCCTCTCTCACAACAGTTTCTTCATAAGAATCTCCTTTTGTGACATGCCCGCCTAAAACAATGCTGTATGCACCGGGATTAAACGGCTTGTTGGATGACCTTTGATTAAGAAATAATTTACCTTTTTTATTAAATATAAAAAACATGACGCTTCTATGGATAATTCCATTTTGATGTGCTTCCCATCTTGTAGTATCTCCAACTATCTTATCCTCATCATCCACAACATCAAAAGGTTCTGTTGAACTCATGATTTGGATTAACTTCAATTTCTTTTTAAACTTTATCAATAAAAAAGAAAATCATTATATATCAATAAAATACTCAATATTCATGGACAAAGAATACATAACCTTAAACACGTTTATAAAAATAAAATTCCTCATCCCTACAGGCGGCCAGGCTAAAGTCATCATCAGGTCAGGCGCTGTAAAAGTCAATGGAATTGCAGAAACCAGAAACAAAAAAAAGCTTGTAGATAACGATATTATAGAATACAATGGAAATAAATTTACTGTTTCTTTAAAGGATTGGTAAAAAAGCGTGCTCGTCAGTTACTTTCCTTTCATCATCCTTTCGTCAGTGGGTGTTCACTAATTCATTGCACGCAGGATAGTAAAATATAATCTGATTTATAAGCTTACCTCTCCTTTAAACCAAAAATAAGAAATTACTCTGGCTTTTTCTCTATCTGTTTTCTTTTACCCTTTTCCTGTCCTTCAAGGTAATTCTGGCTGGTTGTTATGGGCTTTCCTATCTTTCTTTCAGCATCCTTTTTGGCATTTCCTGCAACTTCGCCGCCCTCTTTAGCTGCTTCTGAACATTCATCAAATTCCTGCGCATCTTTCGTTCTGGTTATTTCTGTTGTAACTCTTTCACCCAGCATTGTAAAAATCAGCTCTAAATCATTCATATGGTCCCTTAAATTCTCCTTTTTCAACCCTTTAAGCTTCTGATATTCGCTTGGAGTCATTCCAAATGTCGCTTTAGAGATTTCTGCTGTAAGTATTGCAAACTCTTTATCTGTTTCTACTTTTCTCTTCTTCCATTCATCTGTTAATTCGTCTCTTATTGCAATTCCCCTGACTCTTTTTTCTATCCAATCATCAGAATAGCCCTTTTGCTTATAGATTTCCTTCATGCGCTTTTGGGCCAGCTCAGGATTTTCTATTTCCTGCACTCTTTCATAACCGACTTGAGCCAGCCATAGCTTGAATGGTTCTGCTTTTGGGCTAGGTACAGACTGAATTAACCTAAATGCTCCCTTTACAGAAACGCAATTAACACTTTGTTTGCCTCCAACAGTATCAATCAAAAGGGGGGTGGCAATCTGCCCCCACCCTTCAGCAAATCCTTCATCTCTTCTCCTCATATCCTTAAGGTAGCCGGCAGGGTCTTTAGATTCAGTTATTGCAGCTATAATATCAACTGCTGCAAACCACCATTCATTATTAAACCAAGTTCGCCTTATTTTCTTACCTTGAAAAACAACCAATGCTTTATCTTGTTCCATTAATATCCACCAAATGCCGATAAGGCTCTCTTCTTTAAATACCTTACGGGGATGGTTGGCAAGTGGCAAGTGCTATATTCAAAACCGCTATAATGGCAGAATTTAGCCTCTAGAAAGCTTCTCGCACTTGCCAAAATATGGTGGCAAGTGGTTTCAAATAACTCTAAAATCAAAACAAATCCTAAAAATCCCAGGCCCAAACTGCCCGCACTTAACCATACCTATAATCTTAAACTTTCTTCCTGCCTTTTTGCAAGCTTTAGCTATCTTCTCTTCAGCTTTCTTAAACTCATCTTCATGCAAAAAATCATAAAAATGTACAATCGAATTCTTTTTAGCAGCTTTCAAAGCAACACCCAAAAAACTCTCAGCTCCCCTGGGTAATGGCATCAATATCCTGTCAAACTTCTTCTTTAATTTAGGAACAACATTCTTAACATCACCTTTAAACAGCTTCACATCCACCTTATTGATCAAAATATTCTCTTTCTGATACTTAAACGCACTAGGATTTATTTCTACAGAATAAACCTCTTTAGGTTTCTTATTTTTAGCTATTCCAATAGAATAAGGCCCAACACCAGAAAACATAACCAACACTTCTTCCCCTCCAGAAACCAGCTCAATAACCCTTTTTCTTTCAGTAGCAAGTCTAATAGAAAAATAAACCTTCTCTGGATTTAGCCTTAACCTTATATTATTCTCTTTAAGCTCTGTCTCTTTTCTCTTTTCTCCAGCGATTATCTTCAATTTAGGAGTTCTAAACTCACCAGAATACTTCCTTGTCTTTTTCAAAACCACTTTAATGTTTCTGTTCAGCTCCAAAAGTGCTTCTCCAATCATCTTCTCTTTCTTAATCAGCTCTTTTGGAAAATCAGAAAAAATCGCTAAATCCCCGACCATATCAAACGAAGACGGCACTAATTTAATCTCATTATCATTCAACTTACCTCTTAATGAATCTTTTAAGGTGGGCATTTTGATTTAAATCTTCAATTTCTTAATTTCTTGAATAATGTTGTTCATATGCTCTTTAAATTGTAACATTAATAGAACAATTACTGCAACAACAGCTATAGTTACAATAGCAACTGATAACATTTGATTAAGGCTCTTGTAATCGATTTGTTTTGTGATAAAAGCAATCCCTAAGCCGACAATATATGTAAAGAGAATGATAATTGTCGTATTGTAATACTGAAGGTATCTATTATAATGCAAATCCAGTAGATTTTTCTTTACTTTTTCTGGAAGTTCCTTTGGCATTACTCATCACCAAAAGCAATTGCTAGACATACTAGGCCTACAATAACTAAAATTGCCGAGCCTGTAGCAATACCATACTTGGATTGCAGAAATGATGGCACCGCGCCAATAACCCCCATAACTGTGCCTATTACCCCAATAACAGCTAGAAGATTTTTTGTTTTCTTTTTCATAATATCCCCTCCTAATATACATTCTTGAATTGTTCCATTTCATTCAAGGTATGGTAATCCTGAAGATTCTCTTTAACCATACAACTAATGATTTCTTCATAACAAACATTTTATTCATCAATAAAAAAAGACGCAAAAGATTATTTAAAGATTTGTTCTTTTTATGGAACGTATATGTTCCAAAATAGAAACATTTAAATATGGGTCAATTATTCTATACATCTATGGAACAAACAATATTTACAAAAGCAATGGGAAACGCGCCAAAGATAAAAGTTTTAGAATTTTTAATAGAAGGAAGAGAATTAGATTATTCTATATCGGACATAGCAGAAGGTGCCGGAATAGGAAGAACTACTTTATTTAGAATATGGAATGATCTGATAGAGCTTAAGGTCATAAATCCAACAAGAGAGATAGGAAATGCTAAATTATATCAGTTAAATCAAGAAAATCCTTTTGTAAAAAAAATGATTGGATTATTTGACTCATTAGTTATTGAACCATTAAACAAAAAGAAAAAAATAGAAATGGTTCACTAATTGGTAATCTTAAAAAAACTGAGATAACCCAGTCTGCTTTTTCTCCTCTTTCTTTTCAACAAGCTTATCCATTGTATGATTTACTCTCTCTTCAGAGAAATTATGCTCATCAACAAGTATCTTAAATAATTTCTCTTTATCAACATCTTTCCATTCAAGCTTATAATCATCTATTACAGGTATATCCTTTATAAGACCAAAAACTTCAGTCCAGGGATAGCTGAAATTTTCATCCCATTTAACCTCTCTAAAAAGCTCATCAAACTTAGAATCATATTTTTTAACTAATTTCAATGCATTCTTAGGGCCTATCCCTTTTATCCCGCCAATATTATAATCAGTTCCAACAAGCATAGAAAGTACAATAAGCTGTTCATTATCAATACCCCATGTATTTAGATTCTCAGCAAGATCAACTATCTCTGGCTTTACTGTTTCATACACTAGCTTATTTGTTTTCTTCCTCTTGCCAGCTATATTCAGATTCCTCACTAATCTTGTAGCGCCAAACATAAGCACATCAGCATCACTTGTAGCAACTGCAAACGCATCTTTATTCTTTACAATATTAGATGCCTGCGCCTCTGCTTCAGAAGGAGCATCAATTACAGGAATACCTAATGCTTCTAATAATCTCTTAGCCTCATCTATCATCTCCTTTGTCAAGCGAGTAGTTCTTGCAGCATACTTCTTCATATCTTCAATATCCTTCTTCTTCACAGCCTCTTCATACCTCCTTTCTGCTGCTATCTTCACTTCCTTTCTCCTTTCCCTTTCCTGTTTTTTAAGATCAGGTACTTTCCCATCAAAGCAGAATGCAAGCTTGATGTTCTTCTCCATAAGCTTAGGCACTCTCGAAGAAAGCCCGATAAGGTGTGAAGTCACATTTCCTTTTGAATCAGACAATAAGCTTCCGTCTGGCTGCCTTATTGAAGATAAAAACTGATACATCCAAAGGGGGCCATCAACTACCATTATTTTGCCGGATAACTCATCGATACTTATTTCCCTTTTTACAATCAGCTCGTTTATTGCAACTCCCATTTTAGAACTTCATAACACTCATCCCTTTAAAATCTTTCTGTAACATCTCCTTTGCCCTCTTTGTAAGCTCTCCATCAGTCAAAAGAAGCACAGGCAATTTCCTAAGCTGCCCCTGTACAAAAGCAGATGCTAAATCAGAATCATTTATTGTTTTCTTCTTTCTTGCCCTGCAGTAATATTCCAGATTACCTAACGCAGAAGGTATCTGCACTATAAACTCAATCTCACCTTTCCGGATAGGCTCTTTACTAAGCACAACAATCTTATTCTTGTTAAAGTAATTCATGCTCTGCCCTATAAAATCATCATGGCTTATCTTTTCTTTTTTCACTGTCTTCTTCTCAGCTGTTTTTTCCACTATCTTTCTTTGAACCTCTTCTGGCTTTTTATGAACTTCTCCCCTATTACCTTCTTCTTTCTTCTCCACCCTTGCATCATCAACTTTTTTTGGCTCTTCTTTCTTCTCTTCTTCAACCCTTTTCTGCACTTCTTCGGTCTTAAGTTCATCCGGATCTTTCAACATAGCTCTTACCATATCCTCAGCTTCTTTTGCAGTTAATAGATACCATTTCCAGAATATCTCAGAATTTCCTTTAAAGTTTACCTGCAATGGAACAGCATAATCCTTTATTGACCTTAATGTAACCCTCATCAATGGCTCTAATTCATTATCTCTTAACACTTTCTTCTGCAATAACATATCATAAGCTCGTTTATCCTTTTCATTCAGGTTTTCAGCAAACCTCTGCAGCTGTGCCTCTTGCCCAGGAACATAATACAAGGGAGACCCCCCTATCTTCACCCTGGAAATCTTAACTCGCCCATTAGAGCTCAGCTCAGAAAGATTAGCAGAAGCAATCAATATATTTGTGTTTATATGCTTTGCAACTTCAACAGGAAGCACAGGCCCTCTTATCTTTAGGAATTGTATGATATTTTCTTGGTTGTCTTCCATAAATATTCATAATTTAAAGAAGTTTATATATTTTGTTGTGGGTTTTGTAAGAAAACTATGTTTTTTATCTCTAGTTGAGGACTAAGGCCTTACCCACCTAACTTCGTAGTAAGTCACACTATTTTCTTCATCAACTATACCTAAAAGCAATCTCTTTTTTGTAGAATGAGCTACTCTGTTCTTTGCTGCAAACTCATACCAGGTAAGTGTGCTTGCTTCATGCACTGGATAAACAATCCATTTTGCATGATCCTCTCCCGGCTTTACCCCCCTGTCATATACCCTAAAATCAGCTCCAAACTTCAAAGCAGTTTTTATTATATATCCTCTGTTTCTTATATCTTTGTAAACACAATACCTTATCCAAAAATTAGGCTCTGTTTTCTTTGCCTTTTTCAGAAATTTCTCTTGGTCAACAGCCTTATTCCTTTCATCCAGAACCTCAATCTTACCCTTTTCAATAAGGTAGAAAGCTTCGAGCAAAGAAAGCTGCACCTTTCCGCTGTCAAGTATAGCTCCATATCTGCTCTGGTTGTAAAGCTCTCTTGCTTCATCAGAATTCTCAGTTATAACCCTTTCTCTGGAAAATACAGCTTTGACTATTGTTTTCTTCTCTTCAGCCACTTCAACATTCTCTTCCTTTTGCTTTTTTGACATATTTCTCTACTATTAGCACACTGCTTAAAAATGTTTCTTTTTTCTAGTGGCAGACTAAATTAAGTTATAATAAATTACTGCCACTAGATATAGAAATGTCAGAAATCAAAGGTTTCTGAGCATGCTCAAAAACCCTAAGGTTTTTGACAGACAAACAAATCATAATTTACTTTTGTCTTTCTCTTTCAATAGAAACCTTTTTATATTTTCCACTATTCTTTAGCATTAACATGCCAGAAGAAAAAAAAGAACCTATAAGATGCAGGGCAATCCTCGAAGTAATCGGAAAGCCAAAAGAACACGTCGAAAAGACAATAAAGATGTTAGTCGACAAAGTAAAAGAAGATCCTGAAATCTCAATCCTGAATGAAAAATATGCAGAAATTCAACCACTTGAAAAGACAATGTTCAGCACATTTGTTGAGCTGGAGATGGTCTTTAAGGGCTTGCCGGCAGTTACAGGCTTCTGCTTTGACTTTATGCCTTCTTCTATAGATATAGAAAAACCAGAACAATTAACTCTAAAAAACAGGGATCTTTCAAATTTCTTCAATGACCTTCAGTCTAAGCTCCACAGCGTTGACACAGTAGCCAAGACACTAAAGGCAGAAAGAGACTTCTTAAGAAGAAATATGGACACATCTATCTCAAACCTTATTACTGTTCTTATCAAGATAAACAAGAACACAACAGAAGAATTATCCAAATTCACAGGTATTAACCAGGAAGAGATGGAAAAGCATCTTAAAAAATTGATTGACGAAGGAAAGATTAAAAAAGAAGAAGACTATTATTATTTAGCATAATCGTATCAAAAAAGGGTGATGAAAATTGAAAATTTTCAACACCTCTTAAAAATTTCAAAGAAATTTTAAAAAGGTGATGAACTTAATGTCTAATCTAAGGTATAAATTAGAGGCACTGCTTTTTTCTTCAGCAAGGAGCATGACTATTGAGGAATTATCTTCTCTTACAAAGGCCTCTCCAGAAGAGATAAGGGAAACCCTTAACCAACTCAAGCAGGATTATGAAAAAAGAGATAGCTCAATCACTCTGATAGATGAAGGCAACTCATTCAGGCTCAATATAAAGTCAGAGCATGTAAACGTAGTTCATCAGATTGTAACAGAAACAGAGCTTAGCAAGACCTTGATGGAAACATTAGCAGTAATAGCCTTTAAGTATCCTATTAAACAATCAGATTTGATAAAGATAAGGACAAACAAAGCATACGACCATCTGAGAGAACTTGAGAATATGGGATATATCTCAAGGCAGAAGTTTGGCAGAACTAATCTTATCAAACTAACTCCAAAATTCTTTGATTATTTTGATCTTCCGCCTGACAAGCTAAAAGAAAAGTTCCAGAGCTTTGAAGGCATATCTAAGGCCATAAAAGAAAAAGAAGAAGAGATAAAACACATAAAAGAAGATATAAAAAAACAAGCAAAAGAAGCAGGAAAAAAAAGCCGCAAAGAAGATCCAGAAATAGATTTGTTAGATCAAAAAGGACACAAACAACCCTTAGAGATATACGAAGAGACAGAATCAGAACAAGAGCAGCAGGAATCCAAAGAAGTAGAACCAATTAAAGAAAAAGTAGGTAATTTAGATGTTGTTGATATGTCGGAAACTGCGGTTTCTGAGCACACTCAAAAATCAGGGATTTTTGATGTTCCTGAAGAAGAATCAAAAGATGAATCAGAAGAAACTCAGGGAGAATCAGAGCAAGAAGAATCTCAATCAGAATCAGAAGAACAGCCTCAGGAAGATGCAGAAGGTACATCAGACGAATCAGCTGCACAGGAAGAAACCCCAGCCGAATCAGAAACCAAAGAAGAATCAGACAAAAAGCAAGAAGGATCATCAAAACCAGAATCAAAAGAAGATGGCGAAGTTGATGAAGAGCTTGAAAAGATGCTCCATCCCCAGGAAGAGGCAGACGAAACAGAAGTAAAAGAAGAACAAAAAGAAGAAAAAACAGAACCTGAAGAACAGGAAAAAGAAGCAGAACAGGAAGAATCAGAAACTAAAAAAGCAGAACAAGAACCAGCTGAAGAAAACCAAGAACATTCTAAAGAATCAGAATCCAGCGAAGAAGAACCAAAGGACCTACTAGAAGCAGCTGCCGAAGAGGAAGAAGCCAAAAAGCAGCAAAAAAAGAAAAAATGAAAACATTCCTTCTTAGATGCCCTAAATGCCACCATAACATGAAATACCAAAGCCAGACTATGATTCTCACAGGAAAAAGAAAATCCTGTGTATATTGCAACCACAGCTTTAAGGTCAGAACTAATTTTGCAGCAAAATAATTATCAGTAACCTTTATATATCTTTTAATTTAAATCATACACTAATGGAAACAGTTACCAATCTTTTCATAGTCGGCTTTGTTATTGTAGCAGGATTGATCGCTCAATACATTTTCAGGAAGACAAGAGCTCCTGATGTTATGTTTCTTATGGTTCTTGGTGCAATACTATCTCAGTTTGGATTTACAGAAGGCCTCAAGCAAAACCCCAGCCAGATAACCTTCCTAATCACTTTCAGCCTTATCTATGTTGTTTTCTATGGTGCATTGCCTATTAGGATAAAAGCAATATTCTCTACAATGAAATATGCATTTTTATCCTCGATAATAAACTTCGTAGTAACCACAACAATATTAGGCTTATTTTCAAGATTATTAGGTTTTGATTGGATCATGGCATTTTCACTCGGAGCATTATTCTGCGTTTTAGATGGCTCTATCATAAACAGCCTAATAGATACAATTGGCTTAGGAAAAAGAGCAGAAGCTCAGATTCAGGCAGAAAGCGCAATGACAGACATATTTGTGATTGTAGGTGTTCTTTCAATAATCAGCTTCGCATCACTCAGCACCAGCCAGATATTTCAGAACCTTGCAAGCTATCTTTTCTTAAGCCTAGGCATAGGGATTATCACTTCAATAGTATGGGCATTTATCCTAAAACATTTAGGCCATTATAGCAGTGCACCTATTGCAACAATGGCAGTCTTAGTAATCATCTACGCATTTGCTGAATATGTCGGTGCTAATGGAGTTATAGCAGTATTCTTCTTCTCGATAATCTTAGGCAACATAGCAGAATGGAGCAAACTAGTGTATGCTACCCAAAAAGAAAGCATAGGCACACTTAGCGGCTCTACACGACATTTCTTCAAAGACATCAGCTTTCTAATAAGAACGTTCTTATTTGTTTATTTAGGCACATTAGTCGATTTCAGCCAATGGGGCCTTTTACTATTAGGCTTAGTATTTTTCTTGGTTGCTTATATGTTAAGGTCTTCATTGAACAACATTAAAGTAAATCGCGATTTGACTAAAAAAGAAAATTATTTCCTAGATTCAATGTGTGCAAAAGGATTAACCCCCGCAGTAATGCTTGCAGTGATAGGTGCAAACAGCAGATTTTCAAACATCCTCATAGGGGGTATATTTTCAAGTGCTTTGATCACATCTATCTTTATTTTCCTTATAGAAAAAGAAAAATTTACATCTTTTTGGGATATTATAACTCACAAGATAAATTGGAAAAGATATATTGCAATGCTGCAAAAAAAATAATATATTTTGCTATTTTTACTTCATTTCTCAGGTTTTTCTCGTCCAGCCAGAAAGCCAAAATTTAGCCTTTACAGGCGCTATAAAGCCAAAATTTAATAGTAACCTTTATAAATACCCCATACCTTCTAAAATCTACATATTCTTAAGAAAATGACTGAAAAAATCGAATCAAAAGGAGAGCAGATACTGCCCAGAGAGATAGAAGAAGAGATGAAGCAGTCTTATGTAGATTATGCTATGTCTGTCATAGTTGGAAGAGCCTTGCCAGATGTAAGAGACGGCTTAAAGCCAGTTCACAGAAGGATTCTTTTCGCAATGAATGATATGGGTATGTATCATAACAAGCCATTCAAAAAAAGCGCCAGGATTGTAGGAGAAGTTTTAGGAAAATATCACCCTCACGGCGATGTTGCTGTTTATGATTCATTAGCTAGGATGGTCCAGCCATTCTCTTTAAGATATACTCTAATTGATGGTCAGGGTAATTTTGGTTGTTTCACAAAAGATACTAAAATAGCCTTAACAGATGGTAGAAACCTAAGCTTTGAAGAGTTAATAAAAGAGCATAAAAAAGGCAAAAAGAACTATACTTACACTATTAATAAAGAGGGAAGCATAGAAATAGCTGAAATAAAAAACCCTAGACTCACAAAGAAAAGCCAAAAAATCCTAAAGGTTGTTTTAGACAATAATGAAGGAATAAAGTGCACTTTAGACCATAGGTTCATGCTAAGAAATGGCGAGTATAAACAAGCACAATACCTAAAACCAGAAGATTCCTTGATGCCCCTTAACATTAGGCCATCTACTAAAAAAGATAACATAAAGCCAGCACTTGTTGGTTATCCAATGCTCCATCAATCAAACACAAACAAATGGGCACCAATACATGAACTAGCAGATAATTGGAATATTAAAAATGAAATATATGCAAAGAATGCAGGAAGAATAAGACACCATATAGATTTTAACAAATTAAACAACAACCCAGACAACATAAAAAGAATAAAATGGAAAGATCATTGGTCATTGCATGCAGGACATGCTTCAGAATTACACAAAGATCCAGAATATCGCAGAAAAATAGCAGAAGGAAGAAAAAGATTCTGGTCTAATAAAGATAACAAAGAAAGAGCTTCTAAAAAACTTTCTGAAAGAAACAAAAAGAATTGGAAGAATAAGGATTATAGGGAACATACGAGTAAAAGATTGAGTGAAATCAATATTGAATTCTCAAAAAAACATCCAGAATTAAGAGAAGAAAAAAGCAGGAGATTGAAAGAGCTATGGGGTAATAAAGAATATCATCAAAAGATGAGCAAACTAAAATCAGCAGAAATGAAAAAAAGATGGGAGAAAAATGATCCTTCATTAAGGAAATTCACTTCAGAAGAATCTAAAGAAATCTGGGCAAGACCAGGGCGCAGAGGCCTTATCTCCAAGAAATCAAAAGAAAGGTGGGAAAACAAAAAATACAAGAAAGAGAGAAGTGAAAATTCAAAAAAACTCTGGAAAGATAGTGGATATAGGTCCAAATTCCCTAAAAACCATTTCAGTAAGATGGCAAAAAAGTTATGGGAAGATCCATCAATAAAAGAAGCTCACAGCAAAAAAGCGGTTTCACAATGGCAAGATCTTGAATTCCGTGAAAAAATCATTAAAGCAATAAAAGAAAATAATAAGCAGAGACTAAAAGAAAACTCCAACTTAATGAATGAACTGGCAGAAAAAGCAGCCGTTTCCCTGAAGAAAAAATGGCAGGATCCTTCTTACAAAGAAAAAGTAATGAAAAGCAAGATATTGTGTTTTGTCAATTCAATCACTCACAAATATGAAGAAATAACACCTGAAATCTATGGAAAAGAAAGAACCAATAATTGCTTTCCAAAAATAAACACAGCATTACAATACTTTGATAATTTCTCAGACATGGTTGAACAAGCAAAAGCCTACAACCATAAAATTCTAAGAATAGAACTTCTTCCAAAATTAGAAGATGTTTATGATTTGACAATCAAGGGCACACACAATTTTGCTTTAGCTGCCGGAATCTTTGTTCATAACTCGGTAGATGGCGATAGTCCAGCAGCTATGCGATATACAGAAGCTCGTCTAAAAAAACTCTCAGAAGAACTTTTGCAGGACATAGACAAAAACACAGTTCAATTTATGCCAAACTTCGATGGCTCATTAGAAGAGCCAGTTGTTCTTCCTTCAAAAGTTCCTAATCTTCTGATAAACGGCTCTTCAGGCATCGCAGTCGGCATGGCAACAAACATACCGCCCCATAACATGACTGAAGTGGTCAATGGAACAATTGCTTTGATAGAAAATCCTGATTTAGAAGTCGATGAAATAATGAACCATGTAAAAGGTCCTGACTTCCCAACAGGCGGAATAATCTGCGGAAGAGAAGGAATAGTTCATGCTTACAAAACAGGCAGAGGAAAGGTAATTGTAAGGGGCAGAGCAGAGATTGAGCCAGAAAAAAACCGCATCATAATCACAGAGATCCCTTACATGGTAAATAAATCAGAACTTATCAAACAGATAGCGGGATTAGTAAATGATGATAAGATAAGGGGTATAAGTGATATAAGGGATGAATCAGATAGAACGGGAATGAGCATTGTTATAGAATTAAAAAAAGACTCAAACTCAAACATAGTCATAAATCAATTATACAAACATACAAGATTACAGGAAACATTTGGAATAATGGCAGTTGCCTTAGTCAACAATGAGCCAAAGACATTAGGCATAAAACAGCTTATCTATTTTTTTGTCGAGCATAGGAAAGAAGTTGTAAGAAAAAGAACAGAATTTGACCTAAACAAAGCAAAAGACAGGGCACATATATTAGAGGGATTATTGATTGCACTTAAAGACATAGATACAACTATAAAACTTATCAAAGAAAGCAGATCTGTTGAGCAGGCAAGGCAGGTATTACAGACAAGCTTAAGCATAACAGAAAAGCAGTCATTGGCTATCTTGGATATGAAACTGCAGAGGCTTGCAGCACTTGAGCAGGAAAAGATAAAGACAGAGCATTCTGACTTAATAAAATTAATAGGTGAGCTTACCTCAATATTGGCTTCTGAAAAAAAGATCCTTGACATAATCAAAAAAGAGCTCATTGAATTAAAAGAACAATACGGAGATGAAAGAAGGACAGAGATTACAGGTGGTGAATTAAATTCATTTGAGATGGAAGATTTGATCAAAAGAGAAAAAACAGTCATCACAATAACTCATTCAGGCTATGTAAAAAGACAGCCATTAAGCACCTATAAGCAGCAGAGAAGAGGCGGAAAAGGAATAATTGCTGCCGGAACAAAAGAGCAGGACTTTGTAGAAGACATCTTTATTGCAGACACCCATTCTTACATATTGTTCTTTACAAATAAGGGACGTGTTCATTGGTTAAAAGTTTATAACATACCAGAAGGCTCAAGACAGGCTTTAGGAAAATCAGTAGTTAACTTACTTCAGTTAAGCCAGGATGAAAAAATCTCTGCATTTACTCCAATATCAGAATTTAAAGAAAATGAATTTTTGATAATGGCCACTAAAAATGGAACAGTAAAAAAGACAGAGCTTTCAGCATACTCTAACCCTAGAAAAGGAGGCATTATTGCAATCACTCTTGAAGATAATGATGAATTGATAAGAGTTGTAAAGACAGATTGTACAAAAGAGATAATCATAGCTACAAAAAACGGCTCAGCAGTAAGATTCAAAGAAACAGATGTAAGGTCAACAGGGAGGTCTGCAAAAGGCGTAAGAGGGGCTACATTAAGAGATAATGATTATGTTATAGGCATGGTAGTTGCAGATGATACAAGGGCATTATTGACCATAACTGAAAACGGCTTTGGAAAAAGAACATCGGTTTCTGAATATAGGCTTACTCGCAGAGGGGGGGTAGGTGTCAAGAACATAATCTGCTCAGAAAGAAACGGTAATGTAGTTTCAGTTAAGTCAATAACAGAAGAAGACGAAGTCATGTTCATAAGCAAGAACGGAATTACCATAAGGACTCCTGCAAAAGGAATTTCAATAATAGGCAGAGCAACACAGGGCATGACATTGATGAAGCTTGAATCAGGGGATAAAGTAGTTGCAGCAGCAAAAATCTTAGGAGAAGAGCCAAAGGAAGTTAATGGAAAAGAGGCTACTAAAGAAGAATCAGGACCAGCTAATGAAATCTCCTATGAAGAGCCAAAAGAGATTGAAGACAATTCAGAGCCAGAGAAAGAGATAGAAGACAATTCAGAAAAAGAGCAGGAAATAGAATACAAAGAAGAAAAGCAGATTGAAGACAAAACAGAACAAGAACAGAAAATAGAAGCCAAAGAAGAAAAGCAGATTGAAGACAAAACAGAACAAGAACAGAAAATAGAAGACAAAACAGCGCAGGATCTTATAGATGATGTATAAATTATGAAATACCTCGGGCTATGCATGAGGTATTGGGACAATAATTTACTACATTAGGAAAAAGCGTTAGCTTTTTTCGTGATACTGAAAAAGAAGATAATTTAAATAACAGCTGATAATATCTCATTCTATGAAAGGATTAGTTGTTTGCTCAAAAGGAACAGAAGATATATGCTCTCTTGAGATTAATGAGATTATAGGCGCCAGCTCAGAAAAAAGAGATTCCTGCATAATATTTGATATAAAAAAATTAGAAGAATTATGTATATTATGCTACAAAGCACAATCTGTAGAGAAAGTCATCCTTCTGCTAGATAATTTCGAATTCAAAGGCAATTTTGAAGATGCCCTCTCTAAAAGCATATCTAAGCTTAAGTTTGACAAATGGCTTGACAAAGAAACTTCTTTTAGAGTAACATGCAAGAAGATAAATAATGAACAGTTATCTTCAGAGCAAGCAGCAGCAGATGCAGGCGCTTTTGTCATAGATAACATAAAAAAGAAAAAGAAATATAAACAAAAAGTAGAGCTTGACAACCCAGGCATAACTTTCCTTTTGTTCATCAACAAAAATCATGCGTATTTTGGCATAGACTTTTCAGGCAGAGATTTGCACAAAAGAGAGTATAAGCTATTCGCTCATCCAAATTCATTAAGATCTACTATAGCCTACTCCGTATTAAGGATAGCAGGTTTCTCGTCTAAGGAAGGCCTTTTTGACCCTTTCTGCCATTCAGGAGAAATCCCAATAGAAGCTGCATTATTCACTACAAATTTCCCAGTTAATTATTTCTCAAAAGAAAAATTTGCATTCCTTAAATTTAAGACATTTAAGACATTTGATTTTGACAAGTTCTTCAATGCAATAGACAAAAAGATACTAAAACCCAAGAAATCACTTATAACCTGCGTTGACTTTAGGATTATGAATCTTAATGCAGCAAAGAAAAATGCAAAAATAGCAGGGATAAACAAATTCATAAATTTCTCAAGAATAGATGTAGAATGGCTGGATATAAAGCTGGAAAAAGAAAGCATAGGCAGGATAATTACCCATCCTCCAGATTTAACAAAACACTGCAGCATAGGCGATATCGAAAAGTTATACGACAAGTTCTTCTATCAGGCAGAATACATACTTAAGAAAAAAGGAAAAGTCGTCTTGATTTCCAAAAGCCAGGATGCGCTGAAAAAAGCAGCTGAAAAATACAAGTTCAAGGTAGAAAAAGAAGCCGTAGTCTGCGAAGGAAAAGAAGTTCTTAATATATTGGTTTGTGGGAAGTGAATTCTTGGTTAATTAAAATAATAAAAGAACGTTTTAGAAAGCTTTAAAACGTATTAACTATTTGCATTATAAAAAAGAGGTTCTTAGAGGTTTAACTATGGATATCATCCAAGAGGTAGGAGCAGATCAAGAACACATTGGAAAATTAGTAGAAGGAATGATGGCTAAGCTTGTTCCTAAGCAACTACATAATGGGTGTCATGGTTATACATCTGCTATTTCTAAGATGGCTGAATTTATAGCACTAACTGGTTTCCCATACAATCATGATGAGATTAAACATGAATTTGATATTATGATCCCTAATTTTACAAGATTGGTAATGGAGGCTAGAGAACATGAAATGGCAGGTTATCATGATCCAATAAGCCATTCTCTGGAAGTACCAAGATGGGGGAGTATTGCAAACCAATTATCCCTCCCGTTTCAGTTTGATGAAAGATTAATGCCTATTTTTGATTTTGAATTTTATCATTATGATTATAAGGGAGACTCACAATTTACGTCTCCTCTTGATGATTTTCCTACATTGGATTTAATTCGTGCAGCTCAGCTTTATGGTTTTGCTGATAGTCTAAAAGAAAAACAGAGAGATAACCCCTATGATGCAAGATGTCATGAAAGAGCTGCAAGAAAAGCCACAGAAGCAGACATCCATAGATACTGTAAAGATGAATCAGAGAAAAGACTAGCTTTTGCGATAATGAAAAGTGATAAAGATGGAATTGATATGTCCTTTCAAGCAGAAGATGGAACAATACTATACCTTCGCAATGCTCCAGAGCCACCCAGGCAGATTCATACATTTGCAGATATCCAACATAACCTAAATGGAAGGTTAGTCCAAATTGTCAAAGCTTGTTGTGATAAAGGGGAAGATGCAGAAAGATCATATAGATTATATGAACAGGCTACAAATATGTTATATAGAAGAAATCTTGTTAAGGGTTTTTTAGGTTCTGATGTAGCAATTCCAGAACAGTTAGTTGAGCACCATAGAACTTTCTGGAGTGCTTTTGATCTAGAGCAAGTTAGACGTAATGCTATACGTTCTGTTAGTGAGTATACCCCTCACAGTTTAAGTTATGCCCTATCCATTCCAGAAAACATGACAAGAGCAGAATATTGTTTCTTTAGATATATGGGGGCATTTGTTAGTCTATCAAGAAGAGGCACCCTACTATTCGATACTGATGAAAAAAAAGAACAGCTAGGTCTTGATGTAGGTAAACTACCAATAGAAGTTATTAAAATGGGATATCAAGAAGCATTAAGATTTGAAAAGTGTGATAGATCTAGATGAATATTATAAAACCCTAATTTCAAAATCACTGCATACCAAATAACCCATAACATTTATAAACCCCAATTTACTTCTATCTAAATAGGCAGGGAAGGTACTTAGCTAACGGTTCCTTACAGCAATGTAAGTACGAACTGAGGAAAGTCCACCCACCAATAGCCTCTGGCTATTATGGTCACTTCATAAAGAAGGTGCAGCAATGTGCGGCAACCGCACAGAAACGAGACCCCCTTTTAGGAGGATGAAAGTCGAGAAGGTTACGGCAACGTAACTGAGTTAACCGACAGACGCTCTAAGAGGAATGGATGAAACGGCGAGACCTGACCGGTGCAAGTTTTTAAAACGCTTAGTTAAATGCTAAGACAGATGGAAATCATCTGACAAAAGGTGGCTTATTCCAGCCCTGCCTATTATTTTCAAAAAACAAAATGGCAAACGACAAAATTTCAATGCCCTCAGGGATGGGCGGCTTAGTAAGATACTTTGACGAATACAAATCAAAGATAGAATTCAAGCCAGGCCATATAGTTATCTTATGTGTTGTTGTAATCATTATAATGTTCTTTCTTTATGTTTACGGAAACAGGCTTTTAGGAATATAAAAAATGATACCAGGAATGAACCCTAGGGCAATGCGCCAGGCTATGAAAAAGCTGGGCATCCAGCAGCAGGACATAGAAGCTACAGAAGTAATAATAAAAACAAAAGACAAAAACTTAATAATAAAAAATCCTCAGGTAGCTAAAGTCAATATGATGGGTCAGGAGACTTTCCAGATAGTTGGCGAGATAGAAGAGCAGGATATAGAAAAAGCTCCAGAGATAAGCAAAGAAGATATTCAGACAGTTGCAGAGCAGACTGGAAAGACAGAAGAAGAAGCAGAGCAGGCCATTACACAGCATGATGGTGACCTTGCAGCAGCTATATTAGGGCTTAAATCTGATTAATTATGATAAATTATTTAAACTTCTCTATCATTACATATTATAATGGAGAAATATGAGGAACTTAGAGAGCATGCCAGAAAAAGGCTGCAGGTAGCAGATCACATGCTCACCATGACCTACCCGATGGTGAAAGACCCCAAATTATTATTAGCAGTCATGGAAAATGTATTCCTCGCATTGACAAACTCAGTAGGTGCCTTATTGCACTATGAACGTGCATATAAAAGGGTTCCTCCGTTTCAGGACACATTCGTATCAAAGTTCAGTGTTTTCAGGCAGAAATGCGCCCAGAGCTATAAGATAGACAGTGATTATATATCCATGATTCAGGAAATAAAAGAAATCATCCTGCAGCACAAAAAAAGTCCTGTCGAATTCACAAGAAACGACGCATTTGTAATATGCTCAGAAGACTATAAGATGAAGACAATATCACTAGATAAGATGAAACTTTATATACTTAAGTCCAAGGAATTCATACAGCAGATAGATGATATAATCACAAAAAACAGAGAGGTATTTAATAAGTCAATAACTAATTTCTAAAATGGAAGAATCACTTCAGGACGCAGCAGAAGAGATAAAGAGGGCAGAACACCTGTTCTATGTAAGTTTGAAATACACACGGACAGTCGATGTAATTAGGAGCCTATTGGAGCGTCTGATAAGCACATTTGACCATGGCATGCTTAGTCTTTTGAAATATGCAAAAGAAAAAAAGAAGATAAGTGAAATCCCCTCAACACCCTCTTCAAGATGCGAATTATTGGGAAACACATTTAAGGATTTAGAGATACAATCCTACCTTGACATGTATATTTTATTCAGAAAACTTATAAGGTTCCCTTACACTAAAAGAGAAGAATACAGAAGGCACGTCACAATGATATCTAAGCTGGAAAACAGAAGCTTCGAGGTCAATATAGACATTTTAGAAGAATATTATAATAAGACAATGGATTTCCTAAGATTGGTTGCAGGCGTAGTAAAGCCAAAAAAATGATAGAATACGAAGATCTTATCAGAAAAGGCTACAGCCCAAGAGAAGCCCAGAGAACAATGGCTATAATGCAGTCTGCAGAGCAGAATAAGCCGACCTGGGTAAGGTTCTTTGACTCAATCACTTACTGGGCTCTTCTCATTGTCGCAATAATCGGAAATTTGATCATCTCAATTATACTCTTTCCTTTCTTGCTTGCTTTCAAAAGAGCCCCTCTTTATATCACTATAGTGATTCTAGCTGCATTGTTTGGTTTTTTGTTTGACCAGCTCATAAGAGAACTTGAACATATAAACAACACCCATCACATAATTGCATGGATTTTTATTCCTGCATTAGCCATAATAAACACTTATTATATGACTACTTTTGCAAATTATATCACTTCTGAGTTAGCGCTTCCATTAGCAATAAATTCTCCGCTAGTAATAAGCATAGTCTATGTCTTTGCATTCATCAGCCCATACATAATACATAATGTTATAGAAATCTCAAGACAATAAAAAGGGTAGCCACCGAGAATCGAACTCGGGCCACAGGATCCACAGTCCTGTATTCTACCACTAAACTATGGCCACCATAAAACAATAGAATTCTAAAATCCTTATAAACTTTACTCTTCCTTTATCGTTCGTGCTGTTTCTCAAAACAGCACAAACTGGAAGCAGGAGTCTATCGGGCATCTCCAGAGGCGTTAGCCGAGCGGAGATAGGAAAAAACAGGAGTTTTTTCTGTTGGGCCCTTAGCCGAATAACCTTTACTCTTCCTTTATTTTTGCTAGCTTAGTAATATAACCAGAAATCGCATTTCTTAGCTTCTTATTAGAAACATCAGTATATTTCTCTACTATTTTCTTGTTCTCGTTAAAATCTTCCTTTATTTCAGAGCCGTGCTCCCTTACAATTCTCTTGGTTGTTCTCTTTATGAGCTGTAGTTTTATTCTTCCCATACTCTTTTGGATTTTGATTCCTTTTAAATACTTTTGGATTTTTAAATCCAAAACAGATTAAAAACATAGTTTTAATATAGCAAAGAGCACAAATAATTGAGCGATAAATAATATGCTCTTTGCGTATTACGAAAAGACAAAATCTGCTCAAAAGATTTTGTATTTGAGTATAGTTTACGGTTGTCTATCAGAAAGAAAAACAAAGCTTTTTAAAGGGGTACTAGTTCCCACTAAGATATTAGCCCGAGTTCAACTGAGCGATTATTAGGGTTATTCAGTTGTAATTCTAAGCTATTGACTAAAAATGGAAGAACACAAAGATTTTCGACACATTGTCAGAGTAGCAAACACCGATCTTAATGGAACCAGGCCTATAGGCATTACCTTAAGGCAGATAAAGGGAGTTAACTTCATGTTCACCAATCTGATCTGTCATTTAGCAAAGATAGACCGAAAAAAGAGGACAGGAGACTTAGGTGAAGACGAACTAAGCAGGATAAATAATGTTCTAAAAGATCCTATCAAATCAGGCGCGCCTTCTTGGATTCTTAACAGGAGAAAAGACCCTGAAACAGGAGAAGATAAGCATATTATCACAGTCGATTTGAACTACATGCAGGATAATGATATCAAGATGATGAAAAAGATGAAGTCTTACAAAGGGGTAAGGCACATACTTGGCCAGCCTGTCAGGGGCCAGAGGACAAAGAGCAACTTCAGAAAAAACAAAGGCAAGGTAAGCTTAGGTGTAAAAACTAGGCCAATCTCAAAAGCCGGCAGGGTATAAAAGTAAAAAATGGGACACAAAAAATGCTAACGCATTTTTCTACCCTAGCTTTTTAAGGTATAAAAAATGGGACATCCAAAACTAAAAAGAAAAACATACAGCGGTCCAACACATCCTTGGCAGAAAGAAAGGATTGAAGAGGAAAAAGAGCTTTTAACAGAGTTTGGCCTAAAGAACAAGACAGAAATATGGAGGGTTTCATCCTTATTGAGAAAATACGCCAGGCAGGCAAAGAAACTGATCACATTAGATACTCCTCAAGCAGAGAAAGAGCAGGTTCAGCTTTTAAGAAAATTATCTTCATTAGGTTTGATTAGTGAATCAGCAAAATTAGAAGACGTTCTTACACTTACTTTAAAAGAGATTTTGGCCAGAAGATTGCAGACAGTAGTTTACAAAAATAAGCTTGCAAAGTCAATAAGGCAGGCAAGGCAGTTCATAACTCATAGTCATATCATGATCAAAGATAAGCCTCTTACAGTCCCTTCTTATTTAGTTTCAAAACAGGAAGAAGCATTAATATCATTTTCTTCGACTTCAGCTTTATCCAGCCAGGATCATCCTGAAAGATTAGTTCATCAGGAGCCTGCAGTTAAAGAATCTGCTGAAGACAAAAAAGAAGAAAAGAAAGAAAAAAAGCCAGATCACGCTAAATTCAAAAAAGAAAAAAAGTCAAAAAAGCAAAAAGAAGAAGCTAAAGAGAAGAAAGAAGAGCCTCAAAAAGCAGAAGAAGAAAAAATAGAGAAAAAGGAAGAGCCTACTCCTAAAAAAGAGAAGAAAGAAGAGCCTCAAAAAGCAGAAAAGGTAGAAGGGAAAACAGAAAAAGAGAATTCAGATAAAGGGGAGAAACAATGAAGCAGGAAATAAAATGGGGCATTGCGCATATCTACTCTAGCTATAATAATACCATAATTCATATTACTGATATTTCAGGCACAGAAACATTAGCTTTGTCCTCGGGTGGCCAGGTTGTCAAATCAGACAGGATGGAATCTTCACCTACAGCAGCAATGATAGCTGCAAAAAAAGCAGCAGAGACTGCTATGGACAAAGGCATAAATGGCATTCATGTTAAAATAAAAGCACCTGGCGGCCATAATGGCCCTAATAATCCAGGTCCAGGGGCCCAGGCAGCAGTAAGGGCTTTATCCAGAATGGGATTAAGGATAGGTATCATAGAGGATGTAACGCCTATGCCTCACGATGGATGCAGGAAAAAAGGCGGTAAAAGAGGTAGAAGAGTATGATTGAATTAAGGCTGTTGGAACAGGATAAGGAAACAAATAAGGTTTCATTTGTTTTGGTTAAGTCTACACCTTCATTTGCAAACATATTGAGAAGAACAATAATAGAAGAAGTGCCTGTAATGGCTGTTGAAGAAGTCGAATTCAGGAAAAACAATTCGATATTATACGACGAGATGATTGCGCACAGGTTAGGATTATTGCCTCTATCAACAGATTTAAAATCATATAACATTCCATCTGAATGTAAGTGTGAAGGTAAGGGATGTGCAAGATGCCAGCTAAAACTTACATTGAAGGCAAAAGGCCCTGGGATTGTTTATGCTTCTGAGATGCACACAAGAGATGCTTCAATAAAGCCTGTTTTCCCAAAAATGCCTATTGTAAAATTACTTAAGAATCAGGTATTAGAGCTTGAAGCAACAGCTGTTCTTGGAAAAGGAAAAGAGCATGTAAAATGGTCACCAGGCCATGTTTATTACAAGAACAAGCCTTCAGTTGAAATAGATTTGAAAAAGTGCGATGGCTGCGGAAAATGTATAGAGCAGTGTCCTACAAAAACTTTAGAGATAAAAGATAACAAGGTAGTTGTCTCAAAAGATCACCTTATGGATTGTCATCTTTGTAATGCGTGCATTGAATCATGTCCAAAAGATGCAATAACTGTGGCAGGAACAGATGATTTTATATTCACATTAGAGTCATGGGGCCAGCTCGATTGCAAGGCAATCCTAATAGAAGCCTCAAAAATATTGAATGCAAAACTGGATGACTTTTCAGAAAAGCTCAAGGAAGCAAAGCTCTCGTAGTGACATTAAATTGGCAAAGCCAATTTATGGCGTCTCAACATTGCGAGGGTGCCGGAGCCTGGTCAAACGGATACGGTCGAGGGCCGTATGGCTTAGTGCCTGCGCGGGTTCGAATCCCGTCCCTCGCATAAAATATTCATAATCTAAACAAAATGAAACCAACTGGAACAACAAACCCTGTATTAAAGGGATTGATAGCAGAACTGAAGAAGAGATCAATAGATCAGAAAGCAAATATCTGGTACAAGGTAGCTTCAGATCTGGAAAGGCCTACTAGAAAAAGGACTATTGTAAATTTGTCTAAACTTAATAATTTTACAAAAGAAAATGAAACCATAGTTGTTCCTGGAAAGGTTTTAGGTTCAGGAATCCTTGAACATAAGCTTACAATATCTGCTTACCAGTTCTCAGAAGGGGCAGCTGAAAAGATAGCTAAGAATGGTTCAAAGATAATTCCTCTTAACGAATTGATAAAAGAAAGCCCAAAAGGCAAAAGGATAAGAATCATAGGATAATAAAATGATACTAGACGCAACAAATCAAATATTGGGAAGGCTTGCAAGTTTTGCAGCAAAACATGCTTTATTAGGAGAAAGTATAAGCATAATCAACTGCGAAAACGCAGTAGTATCAGGAAATAAAACAACTACTTTAGAGATTTACAATCATAGTTTAGAGAGGGGCTCAAGAGCAAAAGGTCCTTTTACATATAGAAGGCCGGATACTATTGTAAAAAGAACAATAAAAGGCATGCTGCCTTCTTCAAAAGACAGCGGAAAAAAAGCACTGAAGAGGATAAGATGCTATATAGGGATTCCTGAAAACTTTAAGGGCAAACAGGCAGAAAAACTGACTGGGATGGACATTTCAAAACTTTCTATCATGAAATATACTACAGTCAAAGATATCTGCATTAAGTTGGGTGGAAAATTATGAAAACAATAGTTGTTTCAGGCAAAAGAAAAAGGGCAATCGCAAGAGCAACCCTTAGGCAGGGTAAAGGGAAGATTAGGATTAATAATATATTACTAGATTTTTATGGGCCAAAGATGTATAGGCTTAGGCTTAGAGAGCCTTTGTTATTGGCAGGAGAAGTAGTTGATAGCATTGATATAGATGTAAATGTTTTCGGCGGCGGAATAGCTTCACAGGCAGAAGCTTCAAGATTAGCTATTGCAAGAGCTTTAGTCGAGCACACAAAAAGCGAGCGTCTAAAGGAAAGATTTTTAAAATATGACAGGCAGCTTCTTGTTGCAGACATAAGAAGAAAAGAATCTTCAAAGCCTAACAGGCACGGACAGGCAAGAGCAAAAAGACAAAAATCATACAGGTGAACAAAAAATGATAATACCAGTCAGATGTTTTTCATGCGGAAAGCCAGTTGGTCATTTATGGGAAGAGTATTTGGAAAGGGTCAAGAAAGGCGAAGACAGGAAAAAAGTAATGGACGAGCTTGGCTTAGAAAGATATTGCTGCAGAGCATTATTCTTAGGTCATGTAGATCTGATAGATATTGCAGCTCAGTTTAAGAAAGTTTAAGATATATTTACTTTTATTTTTCTCTTTTTGAATTCAAATCTTTCTTTATTCGGCTTGTAACTATATCACCCTAACCATAAAGAATTTAAAGTAATTCTTATTTCTGGGTTCTTATGGTTAATTTCAACGAGATAGCAGTTAAATGGCAGAAAGAATGGGAATCTTCAAAGATATTTGAAGTTCATGAAGACTATAAAAAGAAAAAATGTTATGTTCTTGAGATGTACCCTTACCCATCCGGTTCTGGATTACATATGGGCCATGCCCGTAATTATTGCATTGGCGATGCATTTGCACGATACAAAAGGATGAATAACTTTAATGTCCTTTATCCGATGGGCTATGATTCTTTTGGATTGCCAGCTGAAAACGCAGCTATAAAAGCAAAATCACATCCTAAAATATTCACAGAAGAAGCTATAAAGAATTTTATAAGGCAGCAGAAAGCTCTTGGCTTAAGCTATGATTGGTCTAGAGTTTTAATGTCACATGATCCTTCTTACTACAGATGGGACCAGTGGATTTTCTTAAAGATGTATGAAAAAGGATTAGTCTATAAAAGAAGATCAGCTGTTAACTGGTGCCCAAAATGCAGCACTGTTTTAGCAAATGAGCAGGTTCATGATGGAAAATGCTGGCGCCATGAAGACACTCCTGTAGAAATAAAGGATTTAGACCAATGGTTCTTTAAGATAACAAACTATGCAGAAGAATTGCTCAATGATATTGACAAATTAAAAGGATGGTCAGAAGACGTTAAATTGATGCAGCGCAATTGGATGGGCAAAAGTGAAGGCGCTCTTATTGACTTTAAGATAGACGGTTCAGATAAAGTACTTACAGTGTTTACTACCCGTCCTGATACATTCTTTGGCATCACTTTCTTGGTTTATGCTCCTGAACACCCTGATGTTACTGAATTGGTTAAAGGCACAAAATATGAAAAAGATGTAAAAGATTTCATAAAAAAAGTTGTTCTTGAAGATAGGTTTTCAAGAACAGCAGAAGACAAGGAAAAAGAAGGTGTGTTTATAGGAAAATATGCAATAAATCCAGTTACTAAAGAAAAGATTCCAATCTATATCGCTAATTTTGTCCTTTACGAATATGGTGCAGGCGCTATCATAGCCGTGCCTGCTCATGACCAAAGAGATTTTGAATTTGCTAAAAAATATAAGATTCCGATTAAAATTGTAATAAATCCCCCTGATTATGATCTAAATCCAGAAAAGATGGGCCGTGCTTACATTGGCGATGGAAACATGGTTAATTCTCAGGAATTTGATGGAAGCAACAATAGAGAAGCGATTCCTTCTATAATAAAATTCTTTGAAAAATACAAATGTGGAAAAGCAACAACTCAGTATAAGCTTCGTGATTGGTTGATTTCCAGGCAAAGATTTTGGGGCTGTCCAATTCCAATAGTTTATTGCTCTAAATGTGGCATAGTTCCTATTCCTGAAAATGATTTGCCTGTTAAGCTTCCTGATGATTTTAAGTTTACAGCAGGAGAAGGAAATCCTTTAGAGCATTGCACAGATTTTGTTAATACTGTTTGTCCTAAATGCAAAGGAAAAGCTAAAAGAGAAACAGACACAATGGACACTTTTGTAGATTCTTCATGGTATTTCCTTCGTTATTGTGATTCCAAGAATGATAAACAGCCATTTGATCCTAAAAAAGCAGCTTATTGGATGCCTATTGACATGTACATAGGCGGAAAAGAGCACGCTACAATGCATCTGATCTATTTTAGATTCTTTACAAAATTCTTCAGGGATTTAGGCTTGCTTAAGATAGATGAACCTTGTCCTAGATTGTTTAACCAGGGCATGCTCCATAAGGAAGGCATTGTAATGTCCAAAAGCAAAGGCAATGTTGTTGTTCCAGAAGAGATTGGTGCAAAATATGGCATTGATACTGCTCGATTATTCTTACTTTTTGTAGCTTCTCCTGACAAGGACATGGAATGGAGCGATGAAGGCATTGAAGGCAGCTTTAGATTTTTGAATAAGTTTTATTCTCTTATTTCTGAAAAGAAGATTGTTTCTGCAATAGATGCAAAAGAAGCAAGCAAACTTAACAAGACAATAAAAGAAGTAACTGAATATTTAAGTGAGATGCTCTTTAACAAAGCAATAATCTCCCTTATGCAGTTTACCAATTGGCTTAATAACAGAGAGACCATCTCAAAAGAATCTGCTTCTAAATTAGTTTTATTGATGAGCCCATTTACACCGCATATATGTGAGGAATTATGGTCTTATTTAGGCAATAAGCCATTCTGCTCTTTGGCAAAATGGCCTGAGTTTGACAAAAGTAAGATAGACTCTAAACTAGAAGCCCTTGAAGAGATGATTTCAAAAACAATATCAGACATAGCCAATGTTTTGAAA
>Ga0180007_10000796_pt1 | contig 48245 bp, 57 predicted proteins | sample MM_PC_MetaG_FD_121122 | JGI IMG/M metagenome (GOLD analysis project Ga0180007, IMG submission 121122) | Groundwater microbial communities from the Aspo Hard Rock Laboratory (HRL) deep subsurface site, Sweden - MM_PC_MetaG | ecosystem: Environmental > Aquatic > Deep subsurface > Groundwater... | reverse complement strand
GGCTGGAGTGAATAATGGCTGTCATGCCTAGATAATATCATACGAGAGCTTTTGCGAAAGATTACGGGTCGCTATCCTTCCCCAATGCCAAGCATTGGGGCTTGCCGCGACGCGGTGTCAAAAACTAAAAATGTACTCTACCCGCTTTTAACGGGGATAATTTTAATGAACCTCCTTTATTCAGTGATTTCTACAGAATCATCTACACCAACAGAAAAAGGTTGATTTTCTTCTGAAATCTCTGCTGATGCTGGATCATTATCCAATAATTGATTAGTTGAGGTGGCTTGATTACTGTCTATTTCTTTATTTTCCACACTACTGGTTGTACCGTTAATCCTGCTGATTACCTGGTCTACTTCACCAACCAGTTGATTGCTTTCCTTCATTTTATCCATAGATTCTATATATAAATCACTTTCTAATAATTTTCTTGCTTCATCCAAAGAAATTTGAGCACTCTTTAACTTTTCTTCTAATTCTTGAATTTTCTCATCTTCTAAAACAACAATTGTGGATGTTGCTGATAAATCTCCGCTTAAATTAGCTAAATCTCCACTATTAAACTGATACTGGTTTAATTCATCTTTTATTTTTTCTATTTTTTCAGCTATTCTTTCTATTTTATCCCCAACTAAAATCTCTTTTTCCTCTGCAGAAAGATTTTGTTCAGAAATTATATTATCCTTATCTTTACCTTGAGTAACCAATAATTCAATAGCGCTGTTTTCCACCTCTTCGCTAGCAGCTATTACTTCAGTTACAGTATTATCAACTGCTTTTATTTCTGCTTCCTTAATTACCTGATCTAAAATTACTACTGTATCCTTAACATTTTCAGTTATTTTTTTAGCTAAATCTTTAGCAGTATCAATGTTTTCTTCATCTTGTTTAACAATATCCAGAGAAACTCCTGCTGCTGTTAAATCCTGTTTCAGTTTAGTTACCACTGTATTAATATTCTTTTCTTTATCTTTAATACTTTTAATACTAGAAGTGTCTTTTTGAGCAAGTTTTAACGCTTCACCCACTCTTTTTTTAGCATGTTTTAAATATATTTCAGTCTCTTGTTTAGACGAAGTAGCTAAAACTAACTCCACTTTTTCAATGGTTTGTTTAACTTTATACAAAGGCTTGGTTGGCACATATTCAGCTTCAGCTGCTATTCCTGTACCACCAATTACTACAATCACTAAAGCAAGGGCTGTAATTCTACCAGCAACAGGCATTAATTTCCTCTGTCCCGCCAACCAAAATATTTTAAAATTATAAGTCCAAGAAGTACGATAAACAATAGTGTCCTTTTTCACTGTATTTACAAAAAAATCCCTGGTGGAATTAATCCATTCTCCAGAGGGCTCTATTTCTTCCAGTTTTTTAAATTGTTTTATTAATCTTTCTGACATTATTTTATATATTTACGTAAATCTTTTAAGGCCCGGTGGATAAGTACTCTGACATGACCAGTAGACTTATCCACAATATTAGATATTTCTCTAATAGTCATTTCTTCAATGTAACGTAGAATGATTATTTCCTTTTGATCAGTATTTAAAGTATTCAATAATTTTTTCAACGCTTCTCTGTCAATTTCCTGATCAGGATCTACTTTTATTTCATCCACTAATTCTTCACTTATATATATAAGAGGCAATTCTTTTTTTTCTCTGCTCCGGTAATAATCAATGACTAAATTCCTGGCTGTTTGATAAATGAATGACTTAAAATTTTTAATCCTTTTTCCTTTATATATATATTCCCAAACTTTCAAAAATGCCTGGCTAGCTAAATCTTCTGCTAATTGTTCATTTGATACTTTAAAATAAATATAGCGGTAAATTCTTCTACTATATAAATCAAATAAGGAACCAAACGCTTCAGGTTCACCGTTTATAGCCCTAAAAATCAGTAATTTCTCTGAATATTTATTATCGTTACTCATTAAATTAGACGAAATAATCTTTAAAATGTTACAGCGATTATTATAAAATATTTTAATATTTTTGTCTATATATTATTTTGCTTATTTTTAGCAAAAAAATAGGACTACTATATAAATCCAAGATAAATATTTTATATTATTAAATTTTCTATTCTTTTTACTAATTTGACTTATAAAATGATTTATTGTTCAATAATTTTAAAAATGTTTATCCAGCCCACTAAATCAGCGGGTATAGATTTATTTTATAAAGTATACATTATTCTGGAATTAAATACTAAAATAATTTATTTAGTTTATTAAAAACATAAATTAGTTATAGAATAGTGTATAATATGTTAAAATATAAATAATGAATAATGATAATAAAAAACCACTACTGCCAATTAGAGTTTCTATAAGTGAAGCTTCCAGATTATTTGGCGTTTCCACAAAAACAATAAGACAAGCAATAAAAAATCAGGAAATAAGATATATTGTAGTTAAAAATAGATATAAAATAAATTTTGAAAGTGTTCTTAGATGGTCACAACTATCAACCAGAAGAAAAAATATTTTATCCACAGAAGGAATAGGAAAATTCGTAGAAAAATGGAAAATTAAAAACCGTAAATACAGCCCTAATCCAGAACTTATTGATAAATTAAGAAATGATTATTTTAAGCCTGAAAAATAATCTTATATTTGTATAAAGTCAAACAATACTAAATTTTCTAATAATTGCTCTAACAATCCCTTGAATTAAGGGATTTTTGGAATAAATCGGCTTCATAGTAGAATTGGCTGGCTGTAAACGAATGCGATTCTTTTCACGATAAAATTTCTTTAAAGTAGCATAAGCATTGTCAAGTAAAGCCACAACCACATCGCCATTTTTAGGACTATAATTTCTCTCCACAATAACATAATCACCATCCCAAATACCTTCCTCAATCATGGATTGACCTTTTACTTTTAAAATATAGGAATTTTCAGCATTAGCTACAAAATCAGCAGGTACAGCCATTGCTTCTTTATCCTCAACTGCTTCAATTGGCTCACCAGCAGTAATTAAACCAACTAAAGGCAGATCAACAGCAATAGCGTCACGGTAATTTGATAAAAATACAGGCTCTAAAGCTCTTTTTTGATTAAAATTGGCTTTTAAATAGCCTTTCTCCTGTAAACCCTTAATATGCTGGTGAACAGTGGCTGGCGAGGAAATGCTAAAATGTGCAGCAATTTCCATATAACTAGGAGAATAACTATTTTTCTGGATATATTCTACAACAAAATCTATAATTTCCTTTTGACGTTTTGATAATTTGTTCATAAACTTTTTTATTAAATACTAAACCCTAAACAAATTCTAATGACCGAAATTCAAATATCAAAATAGTTTTAAACATTTGAAATTAGAATTTTAATGTTGTTTAGGATTTAAATATGTATAAGTTATCCACAGAAACAATATTTCCCTTTACTATTATTATACCGAAAATAAACCGAAAGTACAATTATTAAAGTATTGAGATAAATTATCATTTTTTAAAACAAAAAATCTCCACTTAATAAAGTAAAGATTTTAATCTAATAACTAATTAACCTTATAGCCAATAATTACAGTTCCCCTAAAATAACCTTTATTTCCTGACCTTCCCCTGCCCTACTAATAGTTAAAGTTAATTCCTGACCAGGAGTGTAATCATTGATCAATTTAGTTAAAGAATTTTTCTCATCAACATCCTCATTATTAACTTTTAAAATAACATCCCCTGCCTCAAGGCCGGCAACAGCTGCCGGACTTTTATCAATAACAGCTAAAATATCATTTTCACTATCCCCTAAAAGCACTGCTCCCTTACTTTGACCTTCAGTAATTTTATCGCTTAAACCCAAAGCTTCGCTTAAATCAACATAACGCACCCCCAAAAAACTACGAATTACTTCTTCGGAACTTTCCAGAAAATTATTAACAGTAGAGTTTAAATAATAACTGGGAACAGCCAAACGAATCTGCTCTTTTCCAGAATCAAAAAGCATACCAATTACTTCCATGTGTTCATTAAGTAAAAAGCCGCCATTATAAACAGCATCTAAGGTGGAAGAAATTTTTAAATAATGATCTATCTGTTCAGTGGACAGTAAAAAATCGCTACCCTGGCTTTGATCATGATAAGCGAATTTTTGAATCAAAGTCTTAGTAAGATCTGAACCATGATTTTGCATAGAATATCTGGCTACCAGTAACGGATCTGTAGGCTTTATTGCATCCAAATCAGCAAATCTTACCGGAGATAAATTTTGACTCAAAACCTTAACTAACACTGTTTGACTGAAAGGATCAATAACTGTTTTTACAGGTTCAAGAATCTCTTTATCAGGAGTGATAATTACATAATCCTCTTCTTTGACAACGCTTTGATGAGTCATTAGCCAACCGTCGCTGGTAACGGCTAAACCACTGCCTAAAAAGTCCTTTTCTAAATAAAGAGAATCTAAAATATTATCTTTGCTTCTTCTCTTATAAAAACCAACTACCTGGCTTCTAAGCTGCATTAAAGCTTGATTAAAAACCTTATCATCTTCCTCAAGTAAAAAATTAAGGTCTAAAACCTCTTTGGTTTCATTAGTATTAATGGTAGGCACAATAATCTGATTATAATCGCTAAACCATAAATCCTGCACAAAACCGGCTAAAAAACCGGCAATTATAGAAACAATTAAATAAAAAAAGAATACCTTACTACTTACGCCACTGCTTTTTGTAGGTGAGGTAAATGACTGTTGATAAATTTTAGCTATAATTTCTTTTTTTTCTTTCTTTTTCTTTGGGTTTTTGTCCATATCTTATATTATAAACTAATTTCTCATTATTTCCAAGATCCTAAAACCAAGTGGCTGTCCCCAGAATCAACAAAATCAGAATAATACTTATTAATAGATAAGTGGCTAACTGTTTCGCCTGACGTTCTTTGCTAAAGTGCCAATTAATTGACTCATTAATAAAAAAATAAAAAATAACCAGCAACATGCCCTTTAAATAATAAATCAAAGGTAAAAAAGAAATAACCACAAATAATTCACCAATCAATAAAGCAATAATTAATTTAAAATAAAAAGCTTTAATTTTAACATCCCAACTGCCATAATTATTATACCAACCCAAGACCAGTATTAGCACTGGAAGAATTAAAGCCAGCCAAAAAACTGGAGTGTATAAAAAAGCTGTTAAACCAAAAAAGGAAGAAGCCAATAAAAATATTATAAAAATTTGGCTTAAGCGAAAAAACACCCATAATTTTTCCAAGCCAACAACCATCTTTTTAAAATATTGAGTGAATAATTGATCAATATAATAAAAAAATAAAGAAATAGCGGTAACTGCCAGCACTATTTTTAAGAAAATATTCTCTATAAAAATGAAAAGAAAAATAGCGCTAAAAATTATTAAAAAACCAAAAAAAGAATAAAAAAACTTTTCTTTTTTAGTTTCAACTTTTCTATCTACCAAAAACCAAATACCCCAAAAAGCAAGCAAACAACTGCTAACTAAAATCCCATATATCAACGTTTCTTTCCAAAATAAAAGACTTAATAAAAAAGCTAAAAGAAGTACAATTAAATAACTAAAAAGGCGATAATATAACATTAAAAGTTATTTAAACTTAATAAAAATTATTGATGATAAAAAGCGATAGTTCAGAAGATAGCCAACTATATTTTTTTACTATCTTTTCTAAAATCAAACTGGTTTCATCCAAAGAAGCAAGATCACCTTCCTTGAATTTATTAATTGCTCCAACTAATTGAAAATGTAAATTCCGAAATTCAACCGGCACCATTAAAACCAATAAATCATCCTCAAATTTTTGCATGGACTGCTGCTTGCCTTCCTCATGACTATAATTTTCCAATAAAGTTTTTAAACTTTGCTGATATTCTGTTTTTAACTGATGCTGCCTTAAATATAATTCCTGATTTGGCTTTGTTTGAATTATAAAATTAGAGTCAGCGCTGACCACTGCCGAACTAACAGTTAAAACTATGGTGGAATAATAAAGCAAAAAAGCAAAAAGTAATATCCTTCCAAAATTCATAATAATTATATTTTAAATATTGAATTACTTAAAAAATCTATCTAAACAACATGATTAAGGAAACTATGATTAAAGCGCCTATCATTAAAGTAACCAAACTAATTACTAAACTAATAATTGCTAAACGGTACTCTTTTTGAGTAACTAAATATAAAGGATAGCCAAAAATCAAAAATCCTGATAAAGCAGCACTAAACACTAAAAGGAGCAACATGGCTACAATTGTCAAAATTCCTCCTGGTTTATCAGCAATGTTTTCCATACTAAGCATAAACAAAGCAACTAAAACACAGTAAATAATTTCCAAAATTGCTCCGCCAATGCTGTATTTTAAAATTTGTGTTCCAATTTTTTTCTCCATATAAATATATTTTAAACTATTAAAAACTCCATTTATCTGACTTCATTTCCTGCCAATCTTCGCTTCCATCTTCCTGATAAATCTTTAAAGTATGAGTGAATTCATTATCGGCATAAACATAATCAACCTTTACTTCGCCCCCTATACGTCGGCTAAAATGTGTCTTTTTATCCAAAAGCTTGGGTCTGGTAACCCATTCTAATTTCATTTTACCCAAAGGACTCTTAAATTCAATGATTTCTGTTGATTCTTTTCTTTCTTCATTGCTCTCTGTTCTTTCATCCAAAACTTCCATACTATTTTTTATTTTCTCTTTTATCTCTTGCCACTTATCAGGATGCATAAAAAAATTAAATTATAAATTCTAAATCCTAATGTTCTAAACAATTACCTAAATTCAAATTTTCTAATGTTCAAAAAGTTTTAAAAATTTGATCATTTGGTAATTTGAATTTGTTTAGCCTTCGGCCGTGAGCTCAGGCCGAATGGGATTTAGAAATTCGTGCTTAGGATTTATTAATCAAGGTATTTTTTACCTTTTAATTCTGGGGGGGAATAATCTTGTTCAACTGGTTCATTATAATCAGGATTGTATTTATAATCTTTACCGTAGCCGATTTCTTTCATTAATTCTGTAGGAGCGTTTCTTAAATGAAGAGGTACAGGATAACTAGGTAAATCTTTAATGTCTTTTAAAACAGCTTGGTAAGCTGAATACAGTTTATTGCTTTTAGGAGCGCAAGCTAAATAAACCACAGCTTGAGCCAAATTTAATTTACATTCTGGCAAACCAATAAAGTGACAGGCCTGATAAGCTGCTACTGCCTGATTTAGAGCTTGAGGATCAGCCACGCCAATATCTTCGGAAGCAAAACGAATAAGACGTCTGGCAATATACAAAGGATCTTCACCCGCCTCCAACATTCTACCTAACCAATACAAACTGGCATCAGCATCTGAACCGCGCATACTTTTATGTAAAGCAGAAATAATATTGTAATGTTCTTCACCAGCTTTATCATAAAGCAGATGCGTCTTTTGCAAAGATTCTTGTACTATCTCTTTAGACACCTCAATTATACCATCTTTATCAGATTTTGTCGTTTTTACAGCCAGCTCTAAAGCATTTAAAGCAACTCTGGCATCACCAGCTGACATTAATGATAAATAATTAATAACTTCGTCATCTATTTTTACTTTTTTTGCTTTAAGACCATAATCAGACACTAAAGCAAGTTGTAAAATTTTGGCAAGATCTTTTGTCTCCAAAGTATTTAAGATAAATACCTGAGCACGGGAAAGTAAAGGAGCAATTACCTCAAAAGAAGGATTTTCTGTAGTAGCGCCAATCAGGATAATAGTGCCGTCTTCAATTACCGGCAAAAAAGTTGCTTGTTGAGTTTTATTAAAACGATGAATCTCATCCACAAATAAAATGGTTTTTTGCTGATGGAATTTTTTTCTTTCTCTGGCAGCAGAAATTATTTCCTTAAGCTGACTAATTGAACCGGCCACGGCGCTTAATTGAACAAAAACTGCTTTGGTTTTTTTAGCAATAATTCTGGCTAAAGTTGTTTTACCGCAACCAGGAGGACCCCAAAAAATCATTGAGGGAAGATTATCTAATTCAATGGCTTTACGTAAAATTGTATTAGGTCCCACCAAATGTATTTGACCCACAAAACCGGATAAATCCAAAGGTCTTAATCTTTCTGCCAAAGGCAGGTCCTTTTTTAAATTTTGATCAAATAAATCATTCATCATGATTATCTTAACAAAAAAGTGAATTATCTAATACTTGACAAGAAATAAAAAAAGCGTTATAATTTTTTTATCATTAAGTACAAAACATAATTAGCTGGTTTAAGGAGGGTATATGAGCTCATTAAGTTCTTACTTAAAAGTGTGGGAGCGTATTTGCTCAAACTTTCTGCTGGGGATCGGAATTATCGCCTTACTCCTCATCGGCAGTTCAGAATCGCTTTCTACGACAGCCATTTTGATTGGCGGGACAATTGCCGTAATAATGTTTTTTGGAGGGCTATACTGGCACGATACTATTCCCAAAAAAAGGCACCGACGTGCTGTTAGCCAACAAAATCCAGTATCTCTTACTGGTACTGGCTAACGTATTGTGTGTACTAAAATCACTAATCCTTATTCCACCGACCTAGTCTGACTAGGCCGGTTTTTTTATCCACAATTAAGGGAGGGTGCGAATTAATTCGCACCCTCCCTTAATTCATTAAAGCTTATAAAATTACTCCTCTTCTTCCTTTTTGGGAAAAGAATCTGAAATCTCTTTAGTATAATCTGAAGATACGTCATCCATCTTCTTTAGTAATAATTCCTTGATTTGTTCAGAAGCCATGGTTATGCCAGTAAACTCCCCTCCTTATAATTAATAATACATTTCCGTGATAATCCCTCCCCCCCTTCAACTACACTCAGGGTCGGATAATGGTTTATAAATACTTTTATTTTTAAGGTAACTATAACCTAACCTGCTTCGCCAAAGCTTCCTGCCTCGCGGCAAGGCGGGCAGCGAGGCGAGAGGTCATAGTATAAACCGTTAACTAAACTAAAATATGCTCACTTCTTAAGTTTATATTTCAAAATTGAGCAACTCCTTTTTAGATTTAATAAAAATTTTTATTTTCTGGTCAATTTATTGGAAGCTGCTAATATATACACACCGCTAAGACCTACTAAAGTGTAAATAATGCGAGAAAGCGCGCTCATATCTCCAAAAATTGCAGCTATTAGGTCAAAGTTGAATAATCCAACTAATCCCCAATTAATACCTCCAATAATTATCAAAATTAATGCTAGCCAGTCTAGACCACTTAACTTCTTCATATTTATACCCTTCCAAAGTTAAGATTAATTAGATCTACGACCTTTACTTATTAAGTATATCACATTTTTATGGGAAACAATATGACTAATTTTTGAAAAAATTTTCTGCTTCTTTTTCCATCTTTAAAAGTCTGGTGTAATAATCCGGGAATTCATTAAGATGCGCCAAAGCAATTTTGCCTGTTATTAAAGGATCATCATCAGTAACATTTGTTTGGGGATCATGAAGGCCATGTTCTAATTCTACATCTAATCCCATTCTAAACTGTTCTATATCAAACTTGCTCCAATCAATGCCCAGCTCTTCGCCAATTTGTTTAGCTTCGGCATTAGTAAATTTTTTTGTGCTTTCCATAAATTTTTTTAATTTAGATTGATAATTAGTTATTTACAATTTGCCTTACCTTAGCTAAACTGTCAATAGATGCATAAACACACTATTAGGCGAAATAATTTAAATATTCTTTATGAAGGAAAAAATTAAACCAAAAGAATCTTTTACTAAAGATAGAGATAACTTAGAAATGTTACGGCAATCTTTAAAGTCAGAAGAAATTGATAAAGATATAATCCCAATTCTTGAAAAATTTTTTTCACTGCCGATTACTCCTCGGGAAAGCTGTTATGGGCATGCAAAAACATTAAAAGAACCTTATTTAAGCTATGTTGAAGATGGCATACAAAGTGAACAAGATGAAAATTTTCAAGAACTATTCAAAGAAAAAATTACAGAATTAACCACTAAAATTAATCAAAGAATCGGTAATGAAACCGTTAATATAGTTTTGGAAAAAATTGATCGCGACGGAGGACCAAAAGATTATACATTACGATTTGAAATAATTGATAAAGAAAACTTCCAAAAATTTGATGAAAAATTTTTAGATATTATTTGGGATGAATTTTCTAGGTATCTTGATGAGCTTAGATAAAAAATATTTATATTACATCGCCTAACACCGCGTATCTGGCTATGCTGAATAAATAAAATTTTTATCTTTATTAAAAAATTATTATTTAGGATTACTTTTATTCATGAAACTAAAATACATAATCGATAAAAAATACGATAAACAATTTGTGAACATGAGTTCTCCCGTAGTTTATAAGAATTTTGACGATATTTATAAACATAGTTTAAAGTATCTAAAATATACTCAAGTAGAATACCAAAAAGCGTGGAATGAAATCGGCCAAAAATTTTCTTGCTATATAGAAAAAGAAACTGGTTATAGATGGTTCTATCCAACTTACTATTGCATAATCTCTATTGCTAATCAAGGCATATCCAATTGGGGCTATGAACCAAGGATTATTCGGGGGTGGAAAGAAAATCCATATAGCCAAAGACGTATCACTGCCCACGAACTAATACTTTCACACTATTTTGAAATTTATCAACGGCACTATTCCGACCACAATTTAACAGATGTCCAAGTGTGGGCTTTGGCAGAAATTGCAACATTCGCACTAACCTCACTAACAAAAACCGCGAAAAAATTTTGGCCTTGGGACTATTCTGGATATTATACTAATCATAATTACCCACAAATTATTGACCTTCAAAAAAAGCTGAAAACTATATTCCTAAAAAGAAAAAATTTTGATGAATACATATTAAAAGGAATCAATCTGGTAAAAAAATACAAAGATATTAACCCATAAAAATAAAGGTCTTATAGATCATTTATATATAAATTATTAAATAAAATATAGATATTATCAAGTTAAATAATTTAAGCAGCAATTATGTCTAAACCCAAAGAAATAGATTTCGGTTTTGTTTATGAATATCCAAAAATCTGGAAATTAGATATCCCATCCGAAGAGATGCCAATTACAGAACTTGAATTTAATCTGGACATCGCCTATTTAGAGAAAGAAGGTACAGATGACTGGAACCTTACTCTAAGAGAGCTGATTAACTTTCCAGAGAAAGAACCCAGTCATTATAAAAAGATCAAAAACGCCCAGTTGGAATATCCAATAGGAATTTATTTCTTTAGAGGTTCCTGGAAAATTCTTGATGGAGTTCATCGTTTTTGCAAAGCAGTCATGGAAGGCAAGAAAACAATATCTGTTAGGAAAATAACAGATGAGATGATACCAGATATTTTGAAAAAGGCCACTTAAATTTTTGACATATCCTAAATCGCATTATAAAATTTAAGTAGAGGAGGGAATATGCGTTCTTAAAAAATTCATCATCAAACCTACGAGGAGGGTAGTATATGATGTCATTGAAAAAAGTCTTTTGTACCAAACAACTTTTGGTGATTGTCATCGTGATCTTGCTGTCAAACAACAGTGCTGTAGCTGACAGTTCCAAGGTATCATCATCGCCACTGCAGGCAACAGTTAAATTTGCACTTCATCCAGCGTATCCTAATCCCTTTAACTCAACCACTGAAATCCTGTTTGATGTAGGAGAAAACGCACGTGTTTCTGTAAAAATATTTGACATCCTTGGCAATGAAGTAACATCTCTGGAAGAAAATAGGGCACTACCACCCGGCTTTTATTCCACTACCTGGAATGTCACTAATTGGGATGGTACCAATGAACCCCCTTCAGGCTTATACTTTGTACAACTCCGATGTAATTTAGATTCTGGTCCCCCAATCTCTATGGCCAGAAAAATCATACTCCTGCGGTAACATGACAATCTACCAAAGACAACAAAAAACCCTAGCGTCAGTTTGCTAGGGCTTTTTTTATTTTTATATAATTGATTTATTTGTCCCTCGGTAGACTCGGGACACTTTCGGTTGCGCTCAAGACTCACCTTGAGCTTACCGAAAGGTGGTCGGGAACCCGGGACTCGAACCCGGATTTTCACGCACCCGAAGCGTGCGCCCCCGCCTGCCACGGCTCCGCCGTAGGCGAGTCGGGCAGGTTAGCCATTAGGCCAGTTCCCGAACTAAACATAACAGATTGTGCTAATCCCCGAATTATGTAATGCCCCTGAATTCATCAGAGATTATTGTCCATCCTACTTCAGCGTCTACAATATTTTCCTCTTTTTCTATAATTGATCGTATCTCTTTGTCTTCTAAATTATCACCAACACCAAGGTCTAATATTAATTTTTTCTCATCTTCAAAAGTTATGATTACACTTTTCATTACCACCTCAAAATCCTTCTCCTTATCAAGATTTTTTTCTGCTTCAGCTTTAGTAGAATAAATCTCTTCTCCATTGAAACTACGGTAACCTTTTGCTAACCCTTGTATTTGTTCAGGTAATCCCTCCCATAAATCTTGATTGGAAACTTCTAAAATTTTTTCTTTTTCTAATTGCATAAATTTAATTTACTTAATAGTTTTCTACATTTTATAAGAAATAACAGCTAATTGCAACAGTTGTTGAATTGGTAGTCCCTAGGGGAATTGAACCCCTGTTACCAGGATGAGAACCTGGCGTCCTAACCACTAGACGAAGGGACCGAAATTACTGTAATCTTTTAAAATACTTTTTTAATTTTCTTCTTCCAGCAGCTGATTTCCAATACTTTAATTCAATAAAAGCCTAGTCCCCTTTGGCTATTAAAAATAAAAATCAATAATCAATAAACTATAACCAATAATCAATAATTATTACTCCATTCCGGTCCTTGTCTAACCAACAATTTATCTGCTCTTAATGGATCAGCCATTAATTCCTTGACAATCTGCTCCATCCTAGCACCCTGTGAACCTTTAATCAAGATTAAATCCCCTTCTCTTAATCTATCCTGAATAAAAATTCCAGCTGAATGATTATTGTCAAAATAAAAAGTTTTTTCTGTAGGATAACCAATACCTATAGCTCCTCTTAAAATGTCTCTGGCTCTTTCTCCTACCGCCACAAGTATATCCACATTTATCTGCGCAGCTTTTTTACCAACTTGCTGATGGCCCTGTTCAGTAAAACTGCCAAGCTCCAGCATTTCGCCAAAAACAGCAATCTTTTGAGCAGCTGGAGCAGCTATGACTTCATCTAAAATATCCAAAGCTTTTTTACAAGCCAAAGGCGAAGCATTATAAGTATCGTCAATTATTAAAGTGTTCTTTACTCCTTTAAGTAAATTAGTTCTGCCTGGAGGAGCTTTATAATATTTTAAATCTTCAATAATATCCAAAAGATTAATTTTTAAATGACTGGCTACAGCTATCGCTGCTAAAACCGCTTTAACTTGCATTGAACCCAAAGCACTATTTAAAAATACCGGTAAGACTTTTCCTTGAGTATATAATTTAAAACTTGTGCCAACATTATCATCCCGATAACTGATCTTTATATCTTCAGCTTTAAAATCTGAATTTTCGGCAAAACCAAAAGTAACTATTTTAGCTTTGGTTAATGTACGCATACCCAAAACATTATGATCATCAGCATTTAAAATAGCTAAGTGACTTTCTTTAAGGTGAATAATGATTTTCTGTTTTTCTTTAATAATATTTTCTAAAGAAATAAAAGATTCCAGATGAACTTCACTTATGGCTGTGACTACTCCGATATCGCAAGGAATAAATTTTATCAAATATTCAATGTCACCCTGTTTATCAGCGCCCATTTCCAACACCAGCATTTCCGGATAGTCGGGATCCTTTTTAAAAATCAAAGATATTCCCTGAGAAAAAATTTTAAACCATCCCAGCAAAGAACGTCCGCCGCTTTCACATCCTAAGATTGTTAAAGGCACGCCAATTTCATTATTATAGTTTTTTAAATTTTTTCGCACCTTAAATCTTTTTTTAAGGACAACAAAGATAGCTTCCTTGGTACTGGTTTTGCCCACACTGCCGGTAATACCGATAATTAACGGCCGGTATTTTTTTATCACCTTGCCTGCCAGTATTTTTAAAATTTTAAAGAGGATACTTTTCATTTATCAGAATCATTTATTTTATATGAAGGCGGTACATGAAAATAGTTTAATAAAAATTGAGAAAGTTCACCAAATAAAGGAGCAACAGATGAGGCAGCAAAACGTACTCCTCTAGGATGATCAAGTTTAATTAACATCACATAACGAGGATTGTCAACTGGCGCAAAACCCACAAAGGAATGAATAGTTTTATCAGCAGAATACCCGCCAGTATAAGGATCAGCCACTTGAGCAGTACCGGTTTTGCCGGCAATGTAATAACCTGGAACTCCTGCTTGTTGAGCATGGCCATATTTAACAACTGATGCCAACATGGCAGACAAAGTAATGGCTGTTTGCTGGGTTACTACTTGTCTGATAAACTGTGGTTTGATTTTTTCAACTTTTCCGTCTGGATAACGTATTTCATCAACAATATACGGCTTCATTAACTTTCCTTTATTAGCAATGGCACTAAAAGCGGCGGTAATCTGTAAAGGAGTTACGGTAATGCCCTGCCCAAAGGAGGCAGTGGCCATAAAAATCTCATTAGGATAACCTAAAGATTTTATATCTCCTGGGTTTTCTGTTTCTGTTTGAATATTGGTTAACTGCCCAAAACCGAAATTTTTATAATACTGCTGAAATAATTCTTGACCGACGGTTCGCGCGACAAAAATCGCGCCAGTATTTAAAGATTCTTCCAAAACTTCGGTCATGGTTTTTATGCCATGAGCTTGTTCATCAGAATTTCTAATGGTGTAACCGCTGATTTCCACACTGCCAGTATCCTCGTAAGTGGTGGCTGGCGTAACCTTACCCGTATCCAAAGCCATAGCCATAGTAATGCCCTTCATAATAGAACCTGGTTCATATGCTTCAAAAATAGCCAGATTATTATAAACGGAAATATCTTCTACTTCGTTGTATTTATTGGGATCAAAATCAGGATAATTGCACATGGCCAAAATCGCACCGGTTGCAGGATTAATAATAATCACTGAGCCGTTGTCGGCGCCGTGCCTTAAAACAGTTGTCTGCAAAGCAGAACAGGCCGTGAATTGAATTGAACGATCCAAAGTTAAAATAATATCTGTACCATTTTTTTCTTCCGCTTTAATCCTTTGAGCAATGGGAATAAGCCTCCCTGAAGCATCACGTTCAAAAAGAAAAGAACCTTTTTGCCCGGCCAGCTCTTCCTCCCAATAACCCTCAACACCGTAACGACCAATTAATCTATCACCATCATAACCAACAAAACCTAAAACATGACTGCCAATATTTTCTTCAGGATAATAACGAACAACTTCCTCTTCAAAACGGATACCATCAAGATTCAGGTCCTCAATTTCCTGCCTTTTTTCTTCATCAAGATGATGTTTTAAAGGTTCATAAATATCATTCTCTTTAAAAAGACGATCAAATAAAACCTCTCCTTCCATTTCTAAAACTGGAGCAAGTATTTTGGCATAATTTGCCGCATCATCAACCTCATTAGGCACAGCATAAACCAGATAATTTTTGCGATTCAAAGCCACAGGATATAGTTTCTCTTGGCCAGACTGATAATCATGAATAAATATTCCACCCCGTTCCGGCATTAATTCATCGGTGGCAAAATGCTGTTGTTGAGCAATATCTAAATAAAGAGAGTGGTCAATAACCTGTAATTTAAGTAATTTGACAACAATCAAAGCAGTCAATAAAAAAAAGGCTGCACTTAAAATAGTCAAACGATCAGCCTTTATATTAAAATTTTGACGAGACGCTGATCTCTTATACATTTTTTAAATATAAATAATTATATCAACCCTACTTAACAGCCACAGATGTTTGTTCCGGCAAAATATAGTCAAAATTTTCTGCTTCTACCATACTTAGCACAGAATTACTAACTGATTTAATTCTCTGCATAGACTGCAGTTCGGTAGCTTTACTTTCTAAATCTCGATGCTGTTCCTTTAGATTATTGATCCTAAGTTCCATTTCAGCGATTTCATAACCCATCGTGTTGGTTCTGTTGACAATCACTAAATAAGATAAAAGACTTATAATACTCAAACAAAAAATGATGATCTTGTAATTACTGATTAAAGTCATGAATTTAGTGGTGGCTGTCGGTTGATTAGTGGGAGCAAATAATCTTGGATAAACTTTTGATTTAATCATATTTGTTTTTATTTTTATTTTTTATCAAGCTTAGCTTGATTTCTTAATTATTATTTAAACTATTTTTTCAACTACTCTTAATTTTGCACTACGACTGCGCGGGTTTTCTTTAATTTCTGAAAGACTGGGTTTAATAACTTTTTTGGTTAAAATCTTTAAACCGGCCTGATGATGACATTGACAAACAGGAATTTCTTTGGGGCATAAACAATCCTTTGCTTCCTCTTTGAAAAAAAATTTTACAATTCTATCCTCCAATGAATGATAACTAATCACGGCCATTCTTCCTCCCACTGGCAAAATATCTAACATCTCGGGCAAGGAGCTTTTTAAAACATTAAGCTCGTCGTTAACGGCAATTCTTAAGGCCTGAAAAATTTTAGTGGCTGGATGTATCTTGCCCCGCTTCCCTCCATAAACCCTCATAATCAACTTAACTAAATCTCCGGCAGTTTTAATTGGTTTATCCTTCCGGTAAAGCCCTATATTTTTGGCAATTTGTCTGGCGAATCTTTCCTCGCCGTAATTTTGGAAAATATTTATTAAATCTAATTCTTTCCACTGATTTATAATTTTTTCCGCTGTCAGATCACTTTGGGGACCAAAGCGCATATCTAGCGCTTCTTGAGATTGAAAAGAAAAACCTCGCGGTTCATCAGGCGCCACCTGAGCTGACGATAAACCCAGATCAAGTAAAAGATGATGATAGTGTATAAAAGATCTTTGTTCATTTATTATTTTGTTTATGTTTTTATAGGAATCACAGATTAGAGTAACTCTTGAATTAAATTTTTTTAAATTTTTAGAAGCAGCAGTAATGGCTCTAGGATCTCTATCCAAACCCAGAAGATGTCCATTGGGCGCTGTTTTTTTTAAAATTGTTTCTGCATGTCCGCCGCCACCGATTGTCGCATCAATGACATTTTGATTGGAACGAGGGTTCAAAAAATCAATAACTTCTGAGACTAAAACCGGCTGATGAAAATATTCCATTATTAACTTTTTTATTAAACTGCCAGTTCGCCCAAAGCTTCGGCAATGTCTTCGCTGGATTTTTCTGTATTTGATTTATATTTCCCCCAAAGTTCAGCGTCCCAAATTTCTAAACGGTTCATTAAACCGGTAATGATTAATTTCTTATGCAAGGAAGCGTACTTCTTTAAATAATCAGGTAAAACTATTCTCCCCTGTTTATCTAAAGCAACATCCATGGCTCCAGCCAACATCAAACGGGAAAAAGCTCTGGTATTGGCCTGACTAACCGGCAGTTGAGCAAGTTTTTTAGCTAATTCATTCCATGCTTCTTTGGTGTATAAAAAAAGGCAATGATCTAAACCTTTGGTCACTACTGCCCCTTTGGCTAAAATTGCCCTAAATTTAGCTGGAATAGCTAATCTGTTCTTCTCATCCAATGTATGACTATATTCGCCAATAAACATAAAATTTAAAGAAATAACGCTTAATTAGTCTTTAAATATCTTTGGATATCCACATTATCTATGGTTTATCCCCACATTTATCCACTTTATACCACTATATTACAATTATACACCACCTAACTCCAAAAAACAACCCCCCGCCGAATCGGCGGGTTGAGGATAAGTTATGACATTTTCTAATATTTATGAAAAGAAGCAGATAAAAAAACAGTTTAGAAACTAACTGTCTTGTAAATTATTTTAGTTATTTGATTTCTTCGCTACAGTAATATTCGGTTCTTTGCCGTATTTAGGAATAATCGATTTAAAAACTTTAATTTTCTTTGATTTTTGATTGATAATCTTAAATAATGAATGACTATTTGCTTGACTGACGCTTAATTCAATAACAGGAACACTTAATGTCCAAGCCATAGCATTGGCTGTAGCCACGCCCAAACGTAAAGCGCTAAAAGCACCAGGACCAGAAACCACAGCTAAACATTTCAGTGATTTTAAACTGACCTTATTTTTTTGCAGCAACTTATCAATCATTCCTAATAATAATTCTGATTGTCTGAACTTTTCTCTGTTTTCTGATTGATCAACTATTTTATTTTCTGAAATAAGCTTAAGTTGAATTAAATCAGTTTGTGAGCTGTTAATTAATAAAATCATTTTTTAATCAAACCCAAATTAATTAAATCTAGTTTTAAATGAGGATTAATTTTTTTATATTTAAAAATATCCTTTAGACTAACCCACTGATAAGCAGTATGCTCCCAATCTATTTTAATTTTGGGTTTTCTTTTTAAACTGAACAAAACAGGATGAAGATGTAAGAGTAAATCATTTTTTTTATCATCAAAAATATAGGGCTTACCAACTTTATAATGATTTTTGGAAGTGACTTTAACATTTAGTTCTTCCCTTATCTCCCGCTTAGCTGCTTTTAAACTAATTTCTCCTTCTTCCAGATAACCACCTACAGCTGACCAACAATTTTTATAGTTCCCTACCCTGTTACTTCGTTTAAGTAATAAAATTTTTCCTTGATATTCTACATAACAACTAACTACTTTCTCTTTCCTTTTCTTTAAATATTTATTAAACCATCTTAAAGCGGCACTGACCGCCTGTTTAGTAAAAATTTCAGACTTAAAACTATGACTACTATTTTTTATCATTTTCAACTCTTTGGGACATTCTAATAAATTAAAAATTTTCTTAGCTGAAATAAACGGTACCAGCTGATCCTTAGTTCCATGAATCAATAAAGTTGGACAGCTAATCCTTTTAAAAATATTATCAGTTGGATTAAAAAATTTGCCTTTCATAAATTTGGTTGTGACTTTCTTGCCGTTAACTATCCAAAAGTCTTTTTCTATCTCATTTATTTTTCCTGCCTTAAAATAATTTTTTAAAACTGATTCAAAATCATAAACGCTGGCAAAAGTTACTAAGGGCCTAAACTGTCCTTGAAATTGCACTGCTGCCATTAAAACATCATATCCGCCTAAACTATGTCCAGCCAGGCCGATCCGATTTTTGGAAACTTTGGGCTGTTTTTTTAAAAAATCCAAAGCTTTTTTAAGATCGCTGACAAATTGGTTAATTAAACATTGCTGGTAAGTTCCGCTGCTTGGTGGATAAGAAGAAAAATTAAATCTTAAAGTAATAAAGTCAGCTTTATAAAATTTTTGGGCGGCTTGATTGACAATATGATTGATTTCATAACCAGTACTAAAACCATGCACTAAAATAACCCCCGGAAAAGGCCCCTTACCTGGGGGAATATTTAAAACACCAACCAAACGTTGGCCTTTAGAATTCTTAAAACTCACCTGTTTTTGCATAATTTATCTTAAAATCCTCCCTACAAAAAATCCCAATCAGATACCTATTTTATTTACTAAAACAATTTTTTGACCGTTAATTATGGAATAAAGAAATTTATCAGTTAAATCTTTACGTAAATTAAACTCTTGGGTGGTAAAATAAGTGTAGCGAATATGACGACCATAAGTCTTTTCTATTCCTTTAATGAATTTTTCCAATGCTTCTCTGGGGATCTTACCAACCAGTAAAACATCAGTAGGAATATCTTCTTCCTTAGTAAACTGACCGGTTAAAGCAAAATATTTTAATCCTTCCAGCTTTAAAGCTTTCTGGCTAATCATCTTTTCAATTAAAATCTTTGATTTATCAAACAATAACTGTAATTCACTGACAATAGGAAAATTACCATCAATTTTATAAAATCTTTTTTGCTCCACCGTTTTAGAAATAATTAAACCGAATTTTTCTAAATTTTGTAGTTCTCTTCTTACTGAATTTATTCTCTCATTAATAGCGCGGCAGATTTCTCTTACAAAAAAAGACTGCTCTTTATTTTCCAAAAAAAGATGCAAAAGTTTTGTCCGTGTACGTGAACCAAATAATTGTTCAAGCATTGATTATTGTCCCCTGTCTTTCCCAAATATTCCGAAGAAAAATGCGGGATTTATTCATGTATACTAAAAAGTCTAAATATAGTATAATCATTCTATAACTTTCTGACAAGTAAATTATGATTTCTAAAATAGCGCATCTGATGATTCATGATTCCCATCACAGTCAAAAGGCCGGTGAAATTTTAATTCAGCCGTCTTCAGAAAATCCAGAGGTTCAGCTGATAATTATCATAGAAATAGATTCCAACAAACAGGAAGATTATTCTTTTATTGAACAGTTTATCTCCCACGCCTATCAAGCATTGGAAGAGGCGCACCTGGCTGCCGGTGAAAAAATTTTAGAAAAAGTTTTACATTACTTAAATGAAAATATTCCTCAATTCATACCTAACCCGAAAAGATGGCTAGAAAGACTTCATTGTCTGGTAGCTGTTCTCACAGACGGCCATCTTTATTTTTCTGCTTTCGGAAAAATTAAAATTTTCTTAATTAAACCTACTTTAATCAAAGATATAAATACTAGAACAGAAGAGGCGGAAAATAAAATTTTCTCCTACACTCTAAGCGGAGAAATAAAACCAGAAGATAAAATTCTCCTTACCACAGAAAGTCTTATTAATTATATTTCTTTAGAAAAAATTAAAAAAACTATTTCCACCTTACCGCCTAAAAGCGCTGTCGCACATTTGAATAATATTCTTCAGTCAACCCCACCGGAAGTTTCATTTTTCTTTATAGTTTTACAGGCCGGCAAAAAACTAATAGAAATAGAGGAAAGTGAAAAAATATTACCAACTAAATTAAGCGCTCCTGTTACTTCAAAAAATTCTTTAGATCAACTTTTAACCGTTGAAAAAGAAACGGAAAAAATTCTAACCCCTCCTTCCTTTTTTGAATCAATCAGGGAACGGATAAAGAAAAAAACCTTGGTCTTTTCTTTTAGTCGGAAAAAATTCTTGGAAAAAATCTATCTTATTTTACCCTCACCTTATAAAGTGAAAAAATTCGGAGAATTAAGTAAAAACAAATTTAAAAATATACTACCCTACCTTAGCTCCCCAACTAAACTAAAAGAGGGATTCAAAAGTCTGGTAGTTAATATCAGTGAAAAATATAAAAAGCTTTCCAAAATCAATAAGTTCCTGGTTATTATCACGGTTATTATTTTACTGTTATTAACTCAAAATCTTATCTGGCAAACTCGCCGACAATCTTTGATGAAAAGTGAAGAAAAATATCAGCAACTTTTAGGAGAAATAGAAAATAAACAAAACGGTATTGAAGCTTCACTTATTTATAATGACACTTTTAGAGCTAAACAACTATTAACCGAGATCAGGGAAATCTTAAAAGAATTACCGACTAACACTAAAAAACGACAGGCCAGAAATGAAGAAATAATTGCCAAAGTGCAAACATTTTCCGAAAAAGTTTGGAAGATTACTAACATTACTGAACCTTCCGTTTTAGTTGATTTCGTACAGCTTGATCCTGCTACCCAAATTCAGCAAATTGCCATTAATAACCAGCTCCTTTATGCCTTTGGTTCAACTAACCAACTATTTACAGTTAATTTAGAAAACAAGGAAACAAAAACTTTTAATGATTTTGAGTTGATGCTTTTTAATCTCCGCTTTTGGCCAAGAGCCAAACAAATCGTTGGTCACACTGCTGAACATAAATTTTATTCGTTGGAAGAAAACCAAAGCAAAGAAATTCCTATTACTCTTCCTGCTGATTTAAAACAAATAGATGATCTGGATTTTTATCTGGATAAAATGTATATTTTAGACAAAGACAGTAGTCAGGTCTACCGCTTTACTCAAAGCTCTGTTGGTTTTGTGGCTCTTAAAAAATGGATAACTGATAAGACCAATATTAATCAGGGGGTTTCACTGGCAGTCGACGGCTATTTATATATACTTTTAGATAATGGTCAAATTTTACGTTTTGCTTCAGGCAAAAAAACCGACTTTCCGGAAATTATAGTAGAACCTACACTTACTTCTGCTACAAAAATTTATACTGACACTGAATTGAACAACATTTATCTTTTAGATCCTACTAACAAAAGGTTTATTATTTTAAATAAAGAAGGAGAACTTATAGGCCAATATTACTCTGATAAATTTGATAATCTAAAAGATATTATTATCAAAGAAAAAGAAAAAAAGGCATATCTTTTAAACGGAAACAATCTTTTTGTTGTATCAATCCTATAATTTAAATTACCAATCAAAAAACAGGGTTATTAAGAATGTTTCCCTGTTTTTTAAATAACTTTATTTTAAAGTAACTTTAGCGCCAGCTTCTTCTAACTTCTTTTTGATAGTTTCGGCATCCTCTTTAGAAACACCTTCTTTAACTACTTTAGGTGCACCGTCCACTAAATCCTTAGCTTCCTTTAAACCAAGTTGAGTTACTTCACGAAGCGCTTTGATAGTATTGATTTTATTTTCGCCGCTGGAAATTAACTCAATATCAAAACTGGTTTTTTCTTCTTTAGCTTCTGCTTCGCCAGCTGGTGCAGCTGCCACTGCCGCCACTGGTGCCGCAGCAGAAACTCCGAATTTTTCTTCCAAAATTTTAACCAATTCTGCCAAGTCTAACACCGACATTTTTTCAATCTCTTCAATAATAGATTTAAATTTTGCCGGAACTTCTACTTTAGAAGTTTCTTTTTTTTCTTCTGTCATAAATTTTAATTTAATTAATTAATAATATATTAAGACTGTTTTTTATCTTTAATGGCATTAAAAACATTTACCAATCCTCTTAAATTTCCGGCGAAAACATTAGCTAACCCAGAAAGCGGAGCTTTGATTGTTGCTACAGTTTTGGCAATCAATTCTATTTTAGAAGGCAAAAGAGCCAATTCTTTTATTTTTTCCAAGGTAATTAATTTTCCTTCCAAAATACCAAAATTCAAATGCAGTCTTTCGTGGTCTTTAGCAAAATTAGCTAAAACTCTAGCTGGAGCTACTTCATCCTCTGTAGCAAAAGCAACTGCCACATTGCCCCGTAAATTATCAAGTTCAATATCTTTAGATTCTATTTTAGCTAAAGCTTTCTTAAGTAAAGTTTTTTTAGATACCCGAAAAATCACCTGTTTTTGCCGCAGTTTTTCCCTAAGCTCTTCGCTTTCCGCCACAGTCAAACCGTCAAAATTAGTAAAAACAACGGACTTTGCTTCTTTAAAACAATCAGTTAATCGCTTAACTTCTTCTTCTTTTCTTGTCTTTTTTTTAGGCATAAACCTTATGTTAAATATAAATAAAATCTGTGGCTTACCACAGACTAAATTAATATAATGATTACCTCGGCAGGCAAGTTTTTAGCCAAAATTGGCTATTTTACTAATTACTCTGCTTGAATTGATTCATAAGCAGAACCTGCTGTCTGTGGTAAATATAAAAAAATTATAGCAAAGCTCAAAAATTAGTCAACCCCCTTCGACTACCTCGAGGCTTCGACTGAGCTCAGCCGAAGTCCAAACTCGGATAGGACAAGCTCAGGGCTAGTTTAAAAATCAGAGTTAGCAATAATCTCTGCCTCATACTTCTTTATTAACATTTCATTATGAGCAAATTCTTCAAAAACTGTTTGCATTAAAGTAATAGAAAAATAACCAAAAATTAAAATTAGCAAAAATGCTAAAATTGGTGAAATCTTTCCTTTAAGTACTTTTAACATATTGATCAAACTAATTATTACCTTAATCTAAATACTTTTTCTTATTCTCTGAATGTTCTGCAAAAGTTTTTGAGTAAATCACTTCTCCTTCTTTGGTGGTTAAAAAATAATAATAAGAATTAGTAGTGGGATAAATTACCGCCTCTATGGCATTTAAACCAGGATTGGCAATCGGTCCGGGCGGCAATCCTTTATACATATAAGTATTGTAAAGATGGTCAATTTTTAGATCAGCAAGTGATGGCTGAACTTTTCCTTTTTTAGTAATGTAATTAATAGTAGCATCTGACTGTAAAGGAATATTTTCTTTTAAACGTTTCAAAAATACGTCAGCTATCTTACTCATATCTTCACTGGCTACTTCTTTTTCAATAATAGAAGCTAAAGTTAACACCTCATAAATTGATTTCCCTTGGTTGATAATTTCTGTTCGCCATTCTTGATTTAATTTTTGATTAAAATTATCCAGCATTTTTTCAACTATATCACTAGCTGAAGAATTCTTAAAAACACGATAAGTATCTGGAAATAAATAACCCTCTAAACTGCTGTTAGCTGGTTTATCTTTAAGAAAAGCATATTGCTTTGTCCAATAAGATGATTCTCTTTTAACTTGTGATAAAAATTCTTCTGGCTTAATTAAACCCTCTTTTTCAAGATAGTCAGCAATTTCATCCAGATTCCACCCTTCAATAATAGTAATTTTCTTTTCTGCTACTACAGCATCCGTTAAAGTTGCTACAATATCTTTAATATTCATGGAAGGCGAAAGGGAGAAGGTCCCGCGGATAAAATTTCTTTGCAGTTTATTTAACCAAACATGAAGCTCAAAATAAAATTTACTTCTAATTAATCCTTGATCATACAACTGTTGGCTGATTTGATTAACTCCGCTGCCGCTTTTTATTTCAAACTGTTTTACTTTATTATCTTGTGAAAGCGGCATAGCAATCTGAAAAGTATACCACAACCATCCGCCGACAATAACTATTATTAAAATTAATATTATTTTCCTGATTATATTCTTCATCTAATTTATCTGGATTATAAATATTGTTTTAAACCTTTCTTTTTTAAATTCTCTACAATTTTTTTAACGTCCTGTGCCTTATCCTTTGAACATAACAGTAAAGCATCATCAGTATCTACAATAATAGAATTTGTAATGCCGACTGTGGTAATTAATTTACCCGTTAAGCTATAAATTAAATTATCCTTGCTATCTAAACCTAAATATTTGCCTTTAATTAGATTATTTTTTGATTTACTGCCTAAAACCTCATAAACTGTTCGCCAGTGACCAATATCTGCCCAGCAAAAATTAGCTTTAAGACAGTGTAAATTCGTGGCTTTTTCCATAATGCCATAATCAATACTAATAGGCTTAATTTTAGGAAAATATTCCTTTATTTTGCCTGGTGATTTTTTAATAGCCATAAGAATTTTATATTGATCAGGCAAATACTTTTTAAATAAAGAAAGCATGGTATCAACCCGAAAAGTAAAATAAGCAGGATTCCAAAGATAAAGATGACTTTTAAAATATCTACGGACTGTTTTTAAATCCGGCTTCTCCTTAAAACTTTCAACCTTAAAAAAATTATCCTTACCCCAACCTTTTAACTGTTTACCCAGCTTTATATAGCCATAACCTGTTTCAGTATAAGTTGGTTTAAGTCCGATTAAAACCAACTGATCAGGATAACGACTTACCATTTTCCCAGCTAATTTGATTATTCTTAAATATTCTTTTTCTCTTTCAATAAAATGATCAGAATTAATAGTGACTACAATCTCCTTAGGATTTTTTTTAGCCAAAGTAACGCAGGCCAAACCAATAGCCGCTGCTGTATTTTTACTAACTGGCTCAATAATAAGTTGACTGTCTTTAAGTTTAGGTAATTGCTTTTTTACTAGCTGACGTTGGCTGACATTAAGGGAAATAAAAATATCCTCTGCTTTAAAACCTTTTTTAAAGCGAGTATAAGTATCCTGTAACAAAGTTTTTTGATTGATTAAAGGAATTATTTGTTTTGGTGAATTAGCCCGGGAAGCAGGCCATAATCTGGTGCCAGATCCTCCGGCTAAAATAAGAATTTTCATACTATAAAAATATCTATAAACCGTCAACTAATCTTTTATTAACGGCACAAAAACAAAACCCGGAAAATTTTGCTGCTGAAATTTATTCTGGGAAAGTTTATCTATAACTACTATATCCTGTATTCCTCCGCCGACGGGAATAACCAAACGGCCGCCGACTTTTAATTGAATTTTTAGTGCTAAAGGTATTTCATTGGCGGCCGCAGCTACAATAATTTTATCAAAAGGAGCCTGCTTTGACAAACCCTGCCAACCATCACCTTTAATGATTTTAATATTTTGGTATTGATACTTTAATAAATTCTCTTTGGCAAATTCTATTAATTCATCTTTTACTTCTAAACCAATAACTTTACCTCTTTTCCCTGCAAGCTCTGCCAATAAAGCTATTTGCCAGCCAGAGCCACTGCCAACATCCAAAACCTTATCCCCTTTCTTAACTTGTAGTAATTCCAACATCAAAGCCACTGTTGCTGGCTGGGAAATAGTTTGTCCATTGCCAATAGGCAAAGGATGATTTTCATAAGCTTCGTTAAACATTTCTGGCTTAATAAAATCAAGACGGTCAACTTTTTTAAAAGCTTGAATAATTTCTGGAGATTGTAAATAACCCTGATTTATTAATAAATTTATGAGTGATTCGTTATTTTGCATATTTAAATCTCAACAAGAAAAAACTTATTATCTGATATTTAAACGACTCCATTAAATAAAAATAAGAATTAAAATAATCGCTAAAATAAATCTATAAATAGCAAAGGTGGTTAAAGAATGTCTTTGTAAAAATCTTAATAAAAATTTTATAACTAAATAACCAACTACAGCAGAAACCACTGCCCCTAAAATAAAAATTAACAAGGAATCTATGGAAAGACTAGTTGAAGATAACTGAATAATCTTTTTAATTGTCGCACCAAAGATTACAGGTATGGCCAATAAAAAAGAAAACTTGGCTGCTTCTTCTCGTTTAAAATTACTTCCCAGTCCTGCCACTATGGTTATACCTGAACGTGAAGTTCCAGGAATAAAAGCTAAAATTTGAGCCACTCCTATTAACAAAGCATCTTTAATATTCATGGTATTTAGCTCTCTATTCCTTTTACTGATTTTTTCAAAGACTATAAATAAAATAGCGCCGATAATCAGCATTAAAATAACCCAATAAACTGAACGAAAAGCATTTTCCCAAAAATTATCAAGAAAAAATCCCACTATAATCGCCGGCAAATTTCCCAAAATTATCAGCCAAGGCAAACGTTGTTGATGATCATAACGAAAATTCCAATTTCGTAAACTTTGCCAAAATCCCAAAAACAACCGGACAATATCACGCCAAAAATAAATAATTAAAGAAAGTAAAGTGCCGGCATGTAAAATTACATCAAAGGTTAAATGATCAACCAATGTTAAAGGAATAAACTGATGGAAAATCACCAAATGGCCTGAACTGGAAATAGGCAAAAATTCAGTTATTGATTGAACAATTGCATAAAAAATTGTAACTAAATAACCCATCTTGTAATTTATGATATTTAAATTATACTATAAGTATAAACATTTAAGCAAAAATTTATGTATAAAGTCTTAATCCTGCCAATCCTTATTTCTTTATTAGTTCACAGCTTTAAATTATTGATAGATCTTGCTAAAAAAAGATTTTCTTGGTCCAAAGCTGTTGGTTATGGTGGCATACCCTCTTCCCATGCCGCTTTAGTTGCCTCGGTTTCTACCTCTATTTATCTGCTACAGGGTTTTAGTATTCCTTTTGCTCTTAGTTTAATCTTAGCCAGTATTATTTTAAAAGATGCCATAGGTTTAAGAGGATACCTCACCACTCACGCCAAAATTTTAAATAAATTAATAAAAGATCTGCCTGATGAAGAAGAGTTTAAATATCCGGTGTTAGAAGAAAGAATCGGACACACCTGGCTGCAACTTTTAGTAGGTGTAATTCTTGGTATAGCTCTAACCCTTCTCTTCTTTTAATTTATAGTTATTTCTGACATTTGCTACAATAAACTGTTCCCCGACCATTTATCTTGGTCTTTTTTAGGATTTGACCACAACCTAAGCATTTTTTACCGCCTCTTTGATACACCTTTAATTTGGCTACAAAATTACCTCTTTTTCCTGTAGGATGGACAAAGGTGTTAACTGATGTTCCGCCAAGTTTAATTGCTTTCTTTAAAATGGTGATAATTGAGCTGTGTAAATTTTCTATTTCTTTTGACTTAAGAGACTTAATAATCCTTAAGGGACTGATTTTAGCTTTAAATAAACTTTCATCAGCATAAATATTACCAATACCAGCAATTAATTCCTGCATCATTAAAAATTGTTTAATTTTTAAGTTAGGACGTTTTTTGAGAAGCTGCTTAAAATAATTTGAGGTGAAATTTTTGCTCAGTGGCTCTTTGCCAAATTTTTTATCAATTAAAGCTAATCCCTTTTGATCAACAATTTTCATCCAGCCAAATTTCCTCAGATCATGAAATAATAATCTACTACCATCTTTTAATTCCAAGATTAAACGGGTAAATTTGTTTACCTGACTCAAGTTAAAATCAGATGAAGTAATAGGATGTCCCCCGCCAGAAGGGTGACCTTTTTTATCAACAAAAATCAGCTGACCAGTCATTTTTAAATGAATAAGCAAAAATTTTCCAGAAGCCAATTCCATAATAATCATTTTACCCCTCCTTTTAACGCTCTTTACTTTTTGATTTTTAATCTCTCGGGCAAAATTACGGCTAACCATTTTTTTGGTTAAAATCTGGCCAGCGCAAAAAATCTTGCCCTTTAATTTTAAAGCAAGATGATTAACAACTATTTGAACCTCGGGAAGCTCTGGCATCTTTTAAAAATTCTAATTTCTAAATACTAATACCTAAACAAATCCAAATGACCAAAATCCAAATATCAAAACAAATTTCGGACATTTGAAATTATAATTTTGATACTGTTTAGGATTTACCTACCCGCCGGCAAGCGGGGATATTAGGATTTAGGATTTAAATAAGTGAGCGACCAGTCATCTCTTGTGGTCTTTTAAGTCCCATAATTTTTAAAATGGTTGGCGCTACATCAGCTAAAATTCCTGAAGCAGTCATTTGATACAAATCCTTACCGGCTGATCCCACCGCTGTCATATTTTGAAACTGCTTGCCAATAATCAAAAGAGGAACTGGATTCTTACTATGTTCTTTATTAATCTCACCAGTTTGTAAATTATACAGATCCTCTGCATTACCATGATCAGCAGTAATCATTACCACTCCACTACAGGCCAAAACAGCATTAACTACCTGTCCTATTAAATTATCTAAAACTTCTATGGCATAAACTGTGGCCTGAAGATTTCCGGTATGACCTACCATATCCGGATTAGCATAATTCATCACTATAAAATCATATTGATTATTATTAATTTCCTTAATAACCCTTTGAGTAATTTCTGGAGCACTCATTTCTGGCTTTTGATCATAAGAAGAAATTCTGGGTGAAGGAATAATAACCCTGTCCTCACCCGCCAAAGTAACCTCCCGACCGCCATTAAAGAAAAAAGTTACATGAGCGTATTTTTCGGTTTCGGCGATATGTAACTGTTTTAAACCTGCTTCGCTAATTACCGAAGCCAAAGGCACTGTCACCTTTTCTGTAGGAAAAGCAATAGTTACCGGTAAATCCTTTTCATATTCTGTCATAGTGGCAAAATATAAATTCTTCAAATAAGCGGCTCTAGGAAATTTTTCAAAACCAGGTAAAACAAAAGCTTTAGTAAGTTCTCTGGCACGATCAGATCTGAAATTAAAAAAGATCACACTGTCGCCATCCTTAACCGTGGCGACTGGCTTATTATTTTCGGTAATAACTACCGGTAAAAACTCTTCATCATAAATTTTGTTATTATATGAGCTTTCAATGGCTTTTACAGGATGGTCAAAAGAATCTTGCGCTTTTCCTTCTACCATGGCCAAATAAGCTTTTTCTATTCTTTCCCAATGATTATCTCGGTCCATCGCATAAAAACGTCCGGAAATAGTAGCGATTTTACCTACGCCAATTTGTTCCAGTTTTTTCTGCAACTCCTGAACATATCTTAAGCCACTGTTAAATTCCGTATCTCTGCCATCTAAAAATACATGAAGATAAATATCATTTATTTTTTGATCTCTAGCTAATTCCATTAAAGCATATAAATGTTCATTATAACTGTGCACTCCGCCAGGGCTTACCAATCCCATCAAATGTAAAGAACTTCCCCTTTTTTTAACCTGCTGACAAGCACGTAAAAAAGCAGGATTTTTAAAAAAAGTACCATCAGAAATCGCTCTGGTAATGCGCGGTAAATTCTGGAAAATAATCCTGCCTGAACCCAAAGAAAGATGACCCACCTCTGAATTACCCATTTCTCCCCAAGACAAACCTACTGCTTCACCAGCTGATTGCAAAATCATAGAGGGATAAGTATTAAGCCAACCATTAAAATTTGGCTTTCTGGCTAAAGATATGGCATTTGCCTGGGAAGGCCTGGCTACCCCCCAACCATCTAAAATGATTAAAACAACAGGTTTTGAACGCATATTTATAATAATTAATTAACTATTGACTTATTTTCTATTAGAGAATTACCGCTCATTTCCAAAGGTTTTTCTATACCAAAAATCTCCAGAATTGTCGGCGCCACATCACTCAAGCTACCGCCATACAGTCTAACTTTTTTATATTGATTAGAAACTAAAATAAAAGGTACAGGGTAAATAGAATGTCTAGTATCAATTTCACCATTTTCTATATCAATCATTTCCTCCACATTACCATGATCTGCGGTAATTATTACTACTCCTTTATTTTTCAATACTTGCTTAACTATTCTTCCTACACAATCATCGCAAACCTCCACCGCTTTAATACCCGCTTTTAAAACTCCGGTATGACCGATCATATCAGGATTACATAAATTTACCACTGTAAACTGTGTACCCTCATGTTGTAAATCCAACAATAAAGAATCAGTAACTTCATAAGCTGACATTGCCGGGACTTCAGCATAAGAAATCGCTTTAGGAGAAGGAATAAGTCTTCTTCTTTCGCCAGCCACTGGATCAGCATACCCACCGTTAAAAAAATAAGTTACATGGGCGTATTTTTCGGTTTCTGAAATATACAACTGTTTATAATCTTTCATTACCATAGGCAGGGTAGCAGTTAAATCACGACTAGGAAAAGCAGTTAAAACATCTCCCAAATCCGGACCAAAATCAGTCATTACCGCAAAACTAATATTTTTAAAAGTTTTTTTTCTGATAAAACTTCCTGGATTTCTCTGATTAAAATCCTTTTGAATTAAAGCTTTGGTTAATTGTCTGGCTCTATCAGACCGCAGATTATAAAAAATAATACCATCATTATCATTGATAGTGGCAATTGGCTCACCTTCAGCGGTAATGACTGTTGGTTGAATAAATTCGTCTGTTTCGTTGCGATTATAAGCATTAAGAACTGCTTCTTTTTCATTTTTCACCTTAAAACCTTTGCCTAAAGTCAAAAGATCATAAGCAGCTTCTGTTCTTTCCCAAATTTTATTCCTATCCATACTATAAAAACGTCCACAAATAGTGGCAATTTTTTCTTTAGCTTTAAAATGTTCTGTTACTCTTTTAAGAAACTTTAAAGCTTCACGTTGAGGAGCATCACGGCCATCAGTGAAAAAATGTAAAAAAACTTTTCTCACCCCTCTTTTATCAAGCAAATCTAAAAGAGTATATAAATGAGTCATTTCAGTATGAGCGCTTTGTTTGCCGGTTAAAAGCCCTATTAAATGTAATTGCGAATTATGACTTTTAACATGATTAATAACTGAATTAAAAGCCGAGTTTTTAAAAAAGGTACCATCTTTGATTGCCCTGGTAATTTGTACCACGTCCTGTTCAGCGATACGCCCTGCACCTAAATTCATATGGCCTGCTTCGGAATTTCCCCTTTGATTATGAGGCAAACCTACTTTTTTACCTGAAGCAATTAATAAAGTATTAGGATACCTTTCATATAATTCATCCATGACTGGCGTTCTAGCAAGCTTAACAGCATTACCTTCTGTATAAGGAGAAATCCCCCAGCCATCCAAAATTACTAAAACCAACGGACCTGGAAATTTGGTATTTGACATATTTTAAAAAATGATTTATAAATTAATCTTTAGAACATTGTATCATCTTTTCTCAAAGAAAAGAAGAGGTTTTCAGGATGACTAAAAAATTTCTTGTTTTGAAATGCAGCAAAAGTGGTGTTGGTGTAGGTAAGAAATCTTTTGATGAACTAAATCCTACACTAATGATAATGCTCTGTGAAATCCCTGAAGATTCAAATTCTGTAATTGCTCATGGCACTTTACTCCCAGAGCTACCAGAAGGAATTAATGACGGAACAGAATTCATCTTTAATCTCGATGAGGAAATAAACTTTGATCCTCTTATTGGAACAAATTTTGAATCCATACCCCCTGAACAACAAAGGGAAGCGCTGCAAATAATTGCTCGTGCCAGAGTAAGAAATGCTCTGGAAAAATCAAGAGCAAGCAAGGCCCGAAATTAAAGGCCTTCTTTTTTTCCGCTAACTTCCTACTTTTGAGTTTTTAATTCTCCTTCTATTTCCATTAACCTGTTGTATTTTGCTACCCTGTCAGATCTTGAAGTAGCGCCAATTTTAACAAAAGGTGCGCCAACAGCTACAGCCAGATCAGAAATAAAAGTATCCTCTGTACCACCACTGCGATGAGAGACAATAATTTTATAATTATTTTCCTGGGCTAATTTTATGCAACTTATAGTTTCGCTTAAAGTGCCTATCTGATTTGGTTTAATAATAATTCCGTTAGCAATTTTTTCATCAATACCTCTCTGCAATCTTTTGATATTAGTGGTAAAAAGATCATCCCCTACCAACAATAAATTAGGATGATTAACTGCCAATTGATCGCTTAATTTATGCCAACCCTCCCAGTCATCTTCTGCTAAAGGATCTTCTATAACTGTCAAAGGATAAAGCGACAACCATTTAAGATAAAAATTAATCATTTCATCACTGGTTAAACTTAATTTGTCCAAATCTAAATTATACTTATGTTCGCTGCTATTAAAAAAGGTTGAAGAGCCAGCATCAATACCTAAAGAAATATCCTGCGCCACATTGTAGCCGGCACCACTTATAGCTTTTAAAATCAACTGTAAAGCTTCTTCATTAGAAGTTAAATCTGGAGCATAACCGCCTTCATCACCAATATCGCTGTCATAACCCTGACGGACCAAAATCTTCCCTAATTCATGATGAACTTCAGAAATAGCACGTGTCCCTTCGGAAAAACTTTTGATTCCTTCAGGAACTACCCAAAACTCCTGAATATCCAAATTAGAATCAGAATGCCTGCCGCCGTTTATCAGATTTGCCAAAGTCACCGGCATTTTATACTGTTTAATTCTAAATTTATAAAACTGATTTATAAATTTATATAAAGGCGCTTTATGTGCTAAAGCTCCAGCTCTAGCACAAGCCAAAGAAACGCCGATCATGGTATTAGCTCCCAGTTTTGATTTATTTTCCGTACCGTCTAATTCAATTAATCTCTGATCAATGATAGCCAGCTGATCAACTGATTGACCTTTTAAAACTTTGCTAATGGTTTCATTAACATTAAGAACAGCTTTTAAAACACCTTTACCGCCATAACGTTGCAAATCACCATCTCTTAATTCCAAAGCTTCATGAACGCCAATAGAAGCACCAGAAGGAACACTAGCTTTGCCAACAATTCCTTTTTTAGTAGTGACGGTCACCTCTAATGTTGGATTACCGCGGGAATCTAAAATTTCACGGGCATAAATTTTTTCAATTTTTTGTGACATAGAATATTGATTATTGTTTATAAAAAATTCGTGTAAGGATAATTAATTTCTAATTAACGGTTTTAATCCTGGCAACACTTTACCTTCCAAAAATTCCAGCATTGCTCCTCCCCCGGTTGAGATAAAGGTAAATTTTTTACTTAAAGCCAAATCATTGACTAACTGTATTGTTTCCCCTCCTCCGATAATAGTTTTAGCCGAAGACTGCGCTAAAAATCTGCTGATTTTTTCTGAAGCTTTTTTAAATTCTTTAATTTCAAAATAACCAAGAGGACCGTTCCAAATAACAATCCTTGCTTTCTTTAAAAATTTAAAATAATTATTAATTGTCTTTGGTCCGATATCTAAAATATAATCATTCTTATTAATTTTGTCTAGCTGTTTAACCTGAATTGAAATTTTAGTAGAAATAGAAGTTGTTGTAACCACATCTTGAGGAATGATTAACTTTTGACCAAGCATTTTTTTTGCTTGAGATAAATAATCTTTGTCATAAAGAGACTTTCCAATATTATATCCCCTGGCTTTGATAAAATTGTTGGCTACTGCACCGCCAAGCAACACCTGATCCGTTTTCTTCAATAAATTTTTAATGACTTTTACTTTAGTTTCCAGTTTTGCTCCGCCAATAATAGCTATTTTTGGCTTAACTTTACTTTTTAAAACCTGACTTAAAATTTCCACTTCTTTTGCCAATAACAAACCGGCGTAAGCTGGCAAATAATCTGTAATAGCAGTAATTGAAGCAGCTTCTCTATGACAAACAGAAAAAGCATCATTAACATAAATATCTCCTAAACCAGCCAATTGTTTAGCAAAATTTTTATCATTACTTTGCTCACCATGGTGAAAACGAACATTTTCCAGCATTACTATTTGTCCTTTTTTTAAATTTTTGATAATGACAGAATTTTTAAAACCGACAACTTTTGGTAATTGTATAACTTTCACCTTTAATAATTGTGATAATCTCTTAGCCACTGCTTTATTAGAAAGTTTAGCCACTACTTTACCTTTTGGTCTGCCCATTTTATTAATTAAAATAATACCTGCGCCTTTGGCTAATAAATATTTAATTGTTTCCAAACCCTGTTTAATTCTAAAATCATCAATAATCATTCCTTTTTCATCCAAAGGTGTATCAAAACCTACGCGCAACAGCACTTTTTTATTTTTTAGATTTTTAACCTGTTTGATTGTTTTTAATTTCATTTTTATCTTGATTATTCTCCCTCAATAGAAACCAGTTTCCAGGAATCTCCCTTGGTTTTTTTTATTTTGATTTCAGTGTTCTCATCCAGATAATCTTTAAGTATCATTTTTAAATTAAAATCCAGATTTTCCGGCAGAACATCTTCGCCGTGTTCAATAATAGTTCCCAGTTCAATTTCAATAGCAGTCAGTTTCTTTAAACTATTTTTTCTAAGATACTCAATAATTATTTGAGCAATACGATTGGCTTCGTGAATATCGTGCATAATTTTTGGTAATCGGTAACTAGTAATCAGTAACTAGAGGTTTAGGTATTAGTTACCAGTTACTGATTACTATAACTAATGTGTTGCACATGAAATACAAGGATCATAAGCTCTAATCAACATTCTAAGATAATTACGACGTTTCTTTTCTGACATGGCTTTGATTTTAGGCAAATATTCAGCTAAATCATCCTCAAGATTCCCTAAAAACATCACGGTGGGTGTAATAACATTGGCTTTAACAATTCTGCCTTGTTTATTAATTTCGTATTGATGGAATAAAACGCCGCGCGGCGCTTCTACTACTGCCAGACCCTGACCTGGTTTAATCTTAAAATCTTTTATTTTTTCCTCTTTTAATCTTAAAGCTTTTAAAATCTTTTGAACTTCTTCCACGCAGTGTACTACTTCCACGGCCTGGGCTAAAACATTATAAAAAGTGTTATAAACTTTTTTCTTGCCATGAACTTTTTGCCAAATCTTTTTGGCTTCGTTATTTAACTGATGACCGTGATTGTTAACTCTGGCTAAAGCACCAACCATAAAATGAGTATCAAACCATAAAGCTCTTTTAGCCATTGCTCCTTTTTCTTCAACTTCCTGCATTTTTTGATAAAATTTTTGAGGAGTGTATTTTTTACCTATTGAAGTTATGAGCTGACCGTCGTAAATGGCATATTCTTTGGGATGATAAAGTGAAACAAATTCAGTTTTTCTTTCAAACTTTGGATATTTTAACTTAGCAAAAAAGTTAGCCAGCTTAATTGCTTCACTTAAAGTTTTTTCTGTTTGCGACTGGATGTTTCTAAGCTCTTTGATATCAGGCAAGACTTTAAAACCGCCCAGCCAGTTATTTAACGGATGAATAGCTCTACCTCCAATTGCTTCATTCAATAAATTACCGAACTCTCTTAATCGCAAAGCGATCTGCGCTTCTTTAGGATATTTTTTAATCATCTTAACAGTATCATTATAATCCAAAAAATCAGGTAAAGACAAAAAATACAAATGCATGGCATGAGAATGAATCAATTGCGCCAGTTCCATTAATTTTCTTAGTTTAACTGTTTGCTGACTGACTTTTGCGCCTAGAATGTCTTCCATGGCTTTAATGGACGTTAAATTATGCACTATCGGACAAATACCGCAAATTCTCATGGTAATCACATGGGCATCATACATTGATTTTCCCTGTAAACATCCTTCAACCAAACGCACGCCTTCTTCGGTAATGATTTTTGCCTGACGAACATCGCCGTTTTCCAAAGCACCAATAAAACTGGCATGCCCCTCCATTTTGGCTAAATGATTTATTTGTATTTTCATATATTTAATGATTGTGGATAACTATTGACAAACCGCTTTGAATTATGATATTGTATATTTGTAGCGAAAGCTACCCTCACCTATAGGATAATAGGATCGTATTTATTCCTCCGCCTTAACAGGCGGAGTGTTTTTATTTTCAAATCTTAGAAAATCCTTCAATAATTCAGCTGGTATAAATTTATCTTTAACTGATTCTAACTCTGTGCTCATGTAATTTCTGGTACAAACTATAATAATCTTTTTACCTTTACTTTTTAGATAACTCAATAATCCACCAAAATCACTATCACCAGATAACAACATAACCGAATCATATTTATTTATCTTCATCAACATATCCATCGTGATCTCTACGTCAAAATTACATTTTGGCATCTTACCAATAAATTTACCACCCTCATCATAATGAGGAATCATTTTTATCTCTTTTGTACGTTTTTTAAAACCTGACTCCTTTGCTTTATTAACTCTAGCAATAGATTTTCTATATTTTAAATTAAGTGGATGATTCCAATCTAAATCATCTCTTTTAGGATAATAGCCATAGTAGAAAAATCTCTTTTGGGACTTTATACATTCACAAATTTTTCCTAATTTTTCTATATCTATCTCTACACAAATTCTGTATTTATTTTCCATCGGCCAAAACTCTTTAGCCCAATGTCTAACATTCCCAAAATCAACAAATGTATAAATATTAAAAAATTGTTCTGAATTTATACCAAATTTCTCTTTAATCACTTTAGTTTTAAATTCTTCTAAATCCATAAGCTATTTGTTATAAGAATTCTCCACTATCTCAATCTCCTTATCAGTCAAACCATACAATCCATAAACCTTTTGGTCAATTTCAGAATCGGTTTTATTAAGTTGATTATTAATTTCTCTTTCTTCTTCAGGATGTTGAATATCATCATTCTGTATTCCTAAAAGCTGTTTATCCAATTCTAACATCCTTTTTGCTAAATCAGATAAAACCTTCTGCTGGCTTTTTGATGCTAACTTAATTGGCAGTATTTTAACTTTACCTAATTTTACCTGCGGGAAAACTCGTCCTGTTTCTCTGACATTCTGAATATACAGATAATTCAAATATTTGGAATTTAGCAAAGCAAGTAAATAATAAATATCAATTTTATTTTTCCATTCGTTTTTTAATATTGCAACTTGTAATGTATTGGCAAACCATATTTTATTAATAATAGTCGCTCGTAATATATCACTTGTCTGTCGCCATACAACTTTTTCTTTATGATTTAAATATTTCTCATTAAAATATACAATCTCATTTTGTTGTAATAAATTTTTAAAATTGTGTCTTAGATATCTTTGTTCTTGTGGTTCTAACTTATATCTATTAACATCTTTCCCAATAATATATTGCTTATCATTGACATTTTTAATTTTGCCCGTATAAAATAATCTATCATATAAATCATTATCGCCTTTTCTTTGTAAACCCACATTAATTCTTTGGTATTTAATACCAGCGTCCCGGCAATCCATAATTTCATCAAGTGGCAATTCATCTTCTTTTTTCTTTTTTATCAAGGCAGAGAAAATATTATCAGGAGTGTTTAGATAGTCATCTTGTTTAATTTTTACGTAATTTAAATTTTTTAACAATTTTTCTTTAATATCATTAGTTTTATATTGAGATAAATCCAGTACTTCAATAATGTTATTAGCTAAACTGGCTTTTTGGACAATAAAAATACAACACGGCGCTTCCACGCCCTCGAAAATCCTTTCTCCTAAATTAACTATCTTTAATAGTTTAAACTTTAAAAGCAGCTGACGAATGTCTTTATAGCGCGGCTGAAAAAGAAAAGTATTTGGCACAATAAAACCAAGTAAACCGCCGTTTCTTAACAACTGCAAAGATTTATCAATGAAAACCTTATAAATATCCTTATACTGCTTAGTAGAATCAGGATAATATTTTTCCAAATACTCTATATCCTCATCAATATTCGCTCCCCATGGTGGATTACCGATGATAATATCAAAACCGGGATTTTTTCTATTAAACACCTCTTTAAACTTTTCCTGCCAAATAAATGGCGACTTGTCCTTGTATCTATCGCCATAAAATTTTTTAAGTTCTTTTGCAGTTCCAAAAATTAAAGAATTACCCTGCTTAATATTTTCTTCTAAATCTGGCAATAAATTTTCACCTTCTAAGACCTTAAGCATCAGATTCAATTGCGCAATTTCCACGGCTTTTTCATCTAAATCTACACCAAAAATATTATTCTTTAATATTGGTAGTCTTCTTATATAATTACTTAATGGCGCTTTTTGTTCATTAATATTTTTATTTGAACGATTTTGTAATTGCCTCAAATAATCATCAAGAATTAAAAAAGTTGAGATTAAAAAAGAACCAGAGCCGCAAGCCGGATCTAATACTTTAAGTTCCCTTAATTCGCTTGCTGATTGTGTTAATTTGTAACCAACAGTATTTTTTGTTATATAATCCACTACGAAACGGGGGGTGTAAAAAATACCTTGAGATTTTCTTTTACTTTTTACCAAAGCCGATTCTTGTTGTATAGCACTTAAATACTGCTCATATATTCTACCAAAAATATCTGCTGGAATATCATTAAAATTATATCTTATCCCTTTAATATTTTTGTAAAGTTCATCAATAATATCTGCATAAACATTGTCATCAACTTCTGTCAAAGTATCACAGGTGTGATTTTTAAATAAACGTGAATTATAATCTTTATCAAATCTTTTAAATACCAAAGTAAGTTCTTTTATTAACACACCAACTTTGTTACCTTCTAATTCTCGCCAATTTCTAACTAATGGCTGTAATACCTTATTTTCTATATTCCTTTCTTCTACAGTTCTAATAAAAACAAATCTGTCTAAAATTCTTTGTACGCATTCATCGGCCTTTTTATACTCAAGTTTTGGATAATAAGCTGTTATTTCATCTAAAAGTATAGTCCGCCATCTGACCAAATCTTCGGCTAACTGTTTATCAATAATGGTCTTCGGTTTTTTGCTTAATTTAATACCTTCACTGTCTAATACTCCTTCATTAAAACCATCCTTAGAGAGCCACCATAACTTGTCAAAATCCGTTAAATAATCTTTATACTTTAAATTTAGAAAACAGGATTTTTCTGGATCTTTTTCATCCCATTCAGCATTAAAAACCATTAAACCCTCAAAATCGCATAGGATTACCCATGGTATGCTTTTATGCCAAGCATAATTAAACGCTTGCTCAGCCCATTTTTCATCATAAAGATTTTCCGACAAGGCCTTTGCCTCAAGGAAAAATTTAGTTATGCTATCAATTTTAAAAGCATAATCCACTCTTTTACCAGAAACTTGATATTCTTCTGTTACTTCATCATAGGAAAGTTGGTTATAAACATCCCAGCCTAATGCCTGAAATAAAGGCAAAATAAAATCTTTTCTAGTATTTGCTTCAGAATAACTTTTTATTTGTGTAGATGAAAGTTGTTCGTATTTTTCAACCAACCTTTTGATTTTTTCTTTAGCTTGTTGTTTATTCATATTTTAATTAGTAAATTCATCAACCCTTGACACTTAATCTTTATTATTCTGATTTTTTTTATCCAAAATTTTCATTATCTTCCAAGAAACTAACACTACTATGATAGTTATAACCACAGCATAAGCAAACTTGGCAATAATACTTGACTGTTCTTTAAAAATTACCCTGAACAATGCTTGCACTGCATCATTCCAGGCCAGCGCCGCCACTAAACCAAGAGCCCCTAAAAACAAAGTGGAAATTTTACTCATTAATTCTTTATTAAAATTATTGTTCATGAATTTATGATTTAATTTTTAAATCTTTATACTACACTTTATACTTACTTCTTCCCTACTGGCATAATATATAAAGTTTGTTGACCTTCTTTAAAATTAAATAAATTATCAACTTTTTTTTGATCAAAACCGCCAACCACTACTGTACCTAAACCTAAACTTTCTGCCTGAAGATAAATATTTTGGGCGATGTGACCTGATTCCTGATAAACATATTGAATGCCACGCTCTCCGTATTTTTTGGTGGTTCTTGCAAAAATTCCGGAAATAATAATTTTAACTGGCGCTTCTTCCACGTAAGATTGATCATAAGCTGCTTTTTTTAAATCTTGATCAATTTGTGTATTTTGATGAACTTCCAAAGCATGATCTTCAGATAAATAATGATAAATACCAGCAACTAAACCTTCAACATTTTTGGCTACTACATAAATTTCTATAGAATATAAAGCACCAGCTGAAGGAGCAACTTTTGAACCTTCTTGATTTTTTCCTTGAGCAGCCCATAACAGCTGACTAACTTCAATTAAAGTTAAAGGTTGATTACTATAATCTCTAATACTTTTCCTGCGATTAATAGCTTCCTCAATAGAAAGCTGACCCTGATAAAGTGGTTGAGGCAACTGAATAATTGTGGCATTGTTGCTCATATTCTCATCTTTAATATTTGACTGTTGATAATAAAAATAAGTTAAAACACCTGCCAAAATAACCAAAGGAAGAATAAAAACGATAATAATAATGCTTATCTTCATTGTCACTTAACTTTCCAATGTTTTTGTCCTTAAATTAAATACATCGCCGTCCTTTAAAGGAATAATCTTTATTTTAGTATCTTTTTGTAATTTATCTACCAACTTTTTCACGCCATAAACCAAAGTTCTTCTCACCCAATGTCTTAAAAGAATCAATTGGGGTGAAAGTTCTTTAATGACTTTGACGGTGTTTAGATAATAGTCGCCAGTCGCTTTCATCATGTTTAAAATCAGCAATTTTGATTTAATATTTCCAGCCAAATCTTTTTTATAAAAAGTTTCTGGCAAATAAAGAAAATCAATTTTCTTACCCTTGACTTGATAACCAAATTCATCAAGACGATTTTTATAATAGGGCTTTTCAATTAAATTCTTGGTGGTGGTGATTTTTAGATGTTTAAGTTTATATTCTCTTTCAGCTTTTACTTTGATAATCTGACCGGGCATCTTTTGATGATGTTCGCTGATTAAACCGTAAACATCAGGCGGAATAAAAACTTTATAATCTTTATAATTCCAGCCGCCTCTGGTCATTTGATAATGAATTGACTCAATCAAAGCATTCAAATCCGTGGCATGATCAACATGCTTATGACTTATTAAAATAGCTTGCAAATCATCCGGCACAAGTTTAGCCTGGCGAATATGCCACATTGCCCCTGGTCCTGGATCAAAATACAAATTAATGCCTTCCACATTAGCCCAGAACCCGGCAGTGGAACGTTTTTGCAAACTAACCATTGATCCGCCGCCGCCAGTGCCTAAAAATATAATTTTATTTCTTAGATTCCTCATTTTGTTCTTCAATATCATTTCTTAAACCATAAATTTCCAAAAGATGATTTATTTCTTCCTGACTAAAACCCAAATCTTTTAAGTGCTGTAAATGATTTTTAACTTGCGCTCCTTTAAATAGTCCGCGGCAACCCTGGCAAGGCATTTGCGACTTTAAGCAAATTGCTTCGCAACCCCCTAAAATTATCGGTCCTAAACACGGCTCGCCATCCATTAACACACAATGGTAACCTCGGGACTGACATTCATAACAAATCGGCTTAGGCGGAATTCTAAAATCAATATCTTTCAAAAGACTATAAACTAATTTTAAAAATTCCAAATTATTGACCGGACAACCTGGAATGGTGTAATCAACTTTAACAATTTGATCAATATCCAAAACATCAGGATTATCAATTTCCTTGGAATGAAAATATGTCTCCTGAATCAACTTTTGAGGATTATGATAATTTTTTATCTGATGGATTCCGCCCATACTGGAGCAATTGCCTAAAGCCACAAAAATTTTAGAATTTTTCCGTATTTCTTTGACGATTCTTTTATTCTCTTTGGTGACTACCGAACCTTCCACCAAACAAATGTCCATCTTTGGAGTTTTAAACACTTTCTCTTCCAGCAAACGAAATTGCACGATCTCAATCTCTTTTAATAAATCCAAAAACTGCTTGCCTAAATCCATAATGCTAAACTGGCAGCCCTCGCAAGAAGTAAGTCCGACAATGCCAACTTTTAATTTTTTCTTTTTATTAATCTTTGGCATAATTATTAGCCATTAAATTTTTTTCCATTAACTCTTTTAATTGTTGAGGATTATTAGTACAGATAAAATAATCTTTGGGCTGAACTTTTAAACGCAGACCCTGTTTAGCCGGTGCAATATAGCCCAAAGTATTATTTTTACCTAAACGAATACCATAACTACGCCACTCTTTAAAATCAAAATCTTCTATGATTACAGTTTTAAATTGATTTTTTAGGAATCTTTTTTTAAATATACCAAAATTGACTTGCAGATAATCAGAAGTTAAATAAATTTTTAAACTTGAAAATGACCAAAATAAAAGCAAATTAATAAAGACGACTAGCAAAAACAAAATATTCATTAAAAGACCAAGGGATCTAAGGTTTAATTTTTCTGGAGAAAAAATCAGAACCAGCAAAAAAACAATGATTATCAAATAAACTGAAGTAAGAATAAATGGTGTTTTGATTTTTTCTTTATAAATTATGTTGCTCATTGTTTTGCTTGATATCTTTCCCGAGAATCATCTGACTGTGATAATTTATTAATAATTAAACTGATTATTTGTAACAGTAAATAAACTAATAATACTCCGGTAAAACCCGTTAAAAAATTTGCCAGTATCTCATTATTGATCCCTGGAAAAACATAATCTGGAATTAATCCCTGCCAAAAATTTACTGCCTGATGAGCAAAATTTTGCTCTGCTGCCACCTTTTCCAAGCCGTCTGGTGATGTTGAGGCAAATAAGGAAAAAACTCCGCCGATAAGTAAAGCAATTATTAAAAGGTATTTAATCTTCATTTAACTTTAATCTTAATAATTTAATAATAAGAACTGTCAATAAAGCTTCGCCAATGCCGATCACTAAATGAACTTTAATCATTGCTACAGTTACTGTTCCCAGATTAACAGTGCCAGACAAGCCGATTTCCAGGGCACAACAAAACGAAGCTGCCACTACCGAAAACCAAGCAGTTAATCCAATGATTATCATCTTAAACTTAGCTGATGTAAAATTTATTAATTTCTTATAAAGAAAATATCCTACTGCTACACAGGCAATGATTCCCATATTAAAAATGTTAGCTCCCAAGGCAATAACTCCTCCGTCAGCAAAAACCAATGATTGAATTACTAAAACCGCGCTGATTACCAAAAGACCGGCCCAGGGTCCTAACACAACTGCTGCCAAAACTCCGCCGATAAGATGGCCGCTAGTACCGTTGGCAACAGGAAAATTAATCATTTGCAAAGCAAAAATTAATGAACCAAGTACAGCCATTAACTGTATTTTTTCTTTTCCTTTAGAAGTAATTTTTAATCTTTGACTGATTTCTGACTGTTGCTGAACACCATCAGCTAAAGCTAATTTTTGTTTAAGAAATCTGACCTTTTTAGCTACTGCTATTTTTAACTGACTAAAGCCGACTGCTAAAAAGCCGACTGCTACTGCTATTAAGCCAAAAGAAATTTTATCGCTTAAAAATCCGTCTGGTAAATGCATAAATATTGTTTATAGTTTATTGATTATTGAATATTGATTATAGATTATTGTCCGCCCAGCTTAGCGTAGTCCGCACTTATAACTCTAAATTATTAACTTGATCATATCTGAACACTGGTCCATCTTTGCAAACATATTTATCGCCAATAGCACAATGCTGGCAAATGCCAATACCGCAGGTCATTCTCCGTTCTAGAGAAAGATAAATATCTTCATCGCCAAACCTTAATTTTTTTAGCTCTTTAACCACAAAATTAAACATAATGGGCGGACCGCAAATAAAAGCCGTAGCGTCTTTTACAATTTTTATAGTTTTAAATAATTTGGTAATCAAACCAAAACCGCATTTTGCTCCTTGCACAGTTTTATGCTGCGGTCTTTTTTTATCAAAAATCAAGTCTAATTCTATACCTGCTTTTTGCCAAGCTTTATATTGCTTTTTGAATAATAGCTGACTTTCGTCGCTAGTGCCGTATAAAATCTGAACCTGATATTTTTTACCATAACCTTTGCTTAATTCTTCGGCAGTTGATTTTAAGGGAATAAAACCGCATCCTCCGCCTACTAGTAGTAAATTTTTTTTAGGCAAATTTTTCATTTTAGGCCAGCCATTGCCAAAAGGTCCTCGTACATACACATAATCACCTGCTTTTAATTGATGAAAAGCTTTGGTTAGTTGACCGACTTCTCTGATAGCCAGTTCAAAATATTTAGTACTGTCTTTACTTTGAGAACAAATATTAATAGGCGCTTCTCCTTTACCGGGAATTCCTACCTGGACAAACTGGCCGTTCCAAAAATGAAATCTTTTTTGCCTGGCTGAATCAGTAAATTTTAAATGAAAAAGTTTAACATCTTCAGTTTCCTTTTGACATTTGATAATTTTAGCTTGATATGGCAAATAAGGGTTTATCATAAAATTATTTTTTTGCCGACTTTTTGGTTACTTTTGAATTCAACCTATTTAAATTCTTGATAATATCTATACCCACCGGACAAACCAAAGTACAGCGATTACAGCTGACACAACCCGGCACCTTGAATTCCGCCGGGATTCTGGAAAATTTGTGATCATACCAGAATTTAATTTTTTTCTTGACGGTATCGGTGTAATTTTTTCCGCCGGCAATAGCGGTAAACTCCGGATAAAAACAGTTGCCCCATAATCTCTGCCGTTTAACTGAATCTTTATCAGGAACATCTTCGGTATCAAAACAAAAACAGGTAGGACACACCAGAGAACACTTACCGCAGGCAAAGCAAATTTTATCTAATTCATCCCATAAAGGATGGTTAGCTGATTTTTTAATACTTTTACCTAACTCCAGCATGCGCTTATCAGGACCTTCTTCTGGAATTAAACCGGCAAATTTTATATTTTTATATTCTTTGATTTTATATTTTTCTAAAAGCTCTTGACCTTTGATGGAGCCGGAATAAATTTTAAAATTTCCTTTTTTATCTTTTTCCAAAAAAATGTCAAAAGGCACATGCTCTAAGATATTTTCCTCCAACTTCATGCTAAAAACTTTCCAATCAGCAAAGTTTTCCTCATTTGGCGCGCCAAATGAAAATCCCACTACTAAAATGTTCTGCCGCCGCTGTTGATAATAAGGATCTTCACTGAAAACCAAATCATACAGTCCTAAAGCTCTTAAATCCAAAATAGTCATATTCCCAGCGCAAACTTTAGGATAATTTGCTTTTTCCTTTTTAAAATTTCCTGTGTAGGTAAACAAAGTTTCACAATCCGGAAGAAAAAGCTGTTTCCAGGAATTTAAAGGAATTCTGCCTGAATAATCAATCTCCTTGATGTTTAACGCCTTTTTAACAAAAAGCTCCTTGTTCGCTAAAACCGGAGCATAAATCTGGTATTCCTTAAGAATTTTTTTAAATAATATATCAATGTTTTGTTTGGTCATAGTTAATATATTATACTAAAAAATGAAAGTGTTGTAAAAAATAAGAATCATAAAAACGTCTGGTAGTTGACAGCCAAGCTGTCAACTGCAAAAACATAAAAAAGGATGAGAAATATCTCTCATCCTAGATTTTAATTCCTTAACCTTTGGAGAAAATTTAGAAATTCGCCTGATTTTTGCAATCTGCGCTCAGCAAAGCTTTTGGCAATTTCCTGGTCATCAAGTAAAGTGCTTAAGGAATTAATAGGAACCATGGTTTTTTGCGAATTTTCCGCTACTACGGCAGTTATGATTTTCTGGTAACCATTAACTCCTGATTTGGCCTTCCTCCGAGGAATTTGCAACAACCAAGTTAAACCAAACCAATCTGCACGACTGAATTTATAACGATTCCTTTCATAAAGTTTAACCAGTGTCTGACCTGAACTAATCACGTCATCTACAACTGTCACCGAAGTTACTTCTGGAATAATAATTCTGCCGGGCAGAATTTCGCCAACTACTGAAACAGGATCGCTGCCAGGCTGCCAATAACGCTTGGCGTAAACCTGAACAGCTGGCTGATTATGATGGATGGTTGTTAAATTCATGACTTCCTTGGAACCGTTACCAGGAAAAATAAACAATGTTCCATCAAGCTGTCTTAATAATTGACTAAAAAGCATCTCTAACTCTTTGGTCATCTCTTTTGAATCCAGCAAAATCGGCTTTTCGCCACTGACGGTTGAAAAATCCGCTAACTCTTCCAAACTTTCTTTGGGAAATGGTCGATCGATAATAATAATTCCGCCATCAGCCATCACTTTTTTACCAAAAATCAAATTAGGATATTTAGCCTGCCAGCTATCCATTATCTCCTCCTTTTATGAAATGAACGATTTTGGGAATTAAAAAACCCCTTTACAAGAAAGGGGCTTATTACTTTTAAATTTTTAGAAAATCATAACAAACCCTTTTCCTGTAAAAAGTTTGTTAAATGATATATAGCTGATTTCTTAAATCTATTATTCATATTTCTTTTTAACTTGTTCCAAAGTTACTCTAACTGCTTCTTTAGGATCACTGGCTCTAATAAATTCTACTCTCTGTCTTTCATCTAAATAAGAAAGATTTAATTTATCACTCCAACCTCCGGTTTTATCCAAAATAATAATCGGCTTGTTGTTGCGATAAGCAATAGTAATTTCTTGTAAAGTTCCGGCGCCGCCACCTAAAACAATAAAAGCGTCACACATCATCACCAAAATAAACTCATCAAAACCATCTGCTTCCATACCAGTTAAAACCTCCCAATTAACATAAGGGTTAGAAGTAAATCTTTTGGTTCCTTTAATTACACCGACTATCTTACCTTTCTTTTCGTTGGCACCTTGTGAAACAGCTTCCATAATACCGCCTTTGCCGCCGGTGACAACTATACAATTTTCTTCAGCTAGTAATCTACCAATCTCTCTTGCGTCATTTAAAACAGCATCCAAAGCACTGCCACCATTAGGATATTCTTCCTTGCCAGCAGAACCAATCACGCCAATTTGCCATTGTTTGTTAGTTTTATTCATAAGTTAACTGCTATTTAATCTTTAATTTCTTTAATACTGACTTATAACCCCCTTTGCCATAATTTAACCATTGAGCTACTCTGGTAACTGTAGCTGAACTCATTTTCAGCTTTTTAGCGATTTCACGATAAGGCACGCCTTTGGCTATCATTCTGACTGCTTGCCAACGGTCAGACATGGCTTTTAATTCTTCTAAAGTACATAAATCCCTAAAAAATTTACGCGCTTCCTTAACATTCTTAATTTTTAATATTGCCTGATACAGCTGGTCAAGCTCTTTAGTTTTAAGTTGATGGCTATGCTTCATTTTTACTGTATTAATGTATTAAAACATTATAACAATAGTATAAACAATAAAAAATAACCTGTCAAGCAGGTTATCCACAATATGAATAAAAATAAACTTCCCGCGAGCTTACGCTCGGGGTATTAGCCGAGTACAAGCTTCGCTTGTCCAGCGTCTTCTTGTCCCTGTTGTTCAATGTACTCTTTGATAACCTGTTCAT
>Ga0180007_10000795_pt1 | contig 48254 bp, 34 predicted proteins | sample MM_PC_MetaG_FD_121122 | JGI IMG/M metagenome (GOLD analysis project Ga0180007, IMG submission 121122) | Groundwater microbial communities from the Aspo Hard Rock Laboratory (HRL) deep subsurface site, Sweden - MM_PC_MetaG | ecosystem: Environmental > Aquatic > Deep subsurface > Groundwater... | reverse complement strand
TCAGCGGTTACAGTAAAGCTGGTTGTCTCTCCATGGTTGACCGTCTGCGATGTGGGGCTGAAACTGCCCTCGCTGGCAGGGGCTGAAGTGCTCACCGTGTAGCTGTTCAGGGTAAAGGTGGCCGTCACCGTACAATCACCGCTAATGATACCGGTGGTATAAGGATTACTGCCTGTCCAGTTACCGCTGCAACCGCTCACGGTATCGATGGCATAGCCAGACTCGGCACTTACGGTAAAGGTGGTTGTTCCACCACTGCTAACCGATCGCGAGGTGGGGGTAAAAGTCCCTTGACCAGCAGCTGCCGAAGTGTCAACTGTAAAAACTTGGACAAAATTTGCTATTACCGTACAGTCACCGGTTATGGAACCTGTGGTATAAGGATTGCTGCCTGTCCAGCTACCGCTGCAACCGCTTACATTGTCGATGGCATAACCAGGTTCGGCCGTGACAGTAAAGCTGGTTGTCTCTCCATAATTGACCGTCTGCGATGGAGGACTAAAACTGCCCTCGCTGGCAGGGGCTGAGGTGCTCACCGTATAGCTGTTCAGGGTAAAGTTGGCCGTCACCGTACAGTCACCGGTAATATTGCCAGTTGTGTAGGGACTAGTCCCTGTCCAGGTTCCGTCACAGCCACTTACCGTGGCTATTGAATAGCCGGGCTCGGCGGTAACGAAAAGAGTGGTTGTATCCCCTTCGGTCACTGTTCGCGAAGTGGGAGTAAAACTTCCCTCGCCGGCAGGGGCTGAGGTACTCACCGTATAAACGTTCCGCGTGTCGATTTTAATGACAAAGGCGTCCCATCCGCCTGCATATGCCCTTATCGAAGACAAGCCTAAACTCGCAGAGCTGTAGCCGGCCAGATAAACAGTCGAGGCACCATATGCCGCTATTGCTTCACCAGAGTCATTGTTGAATGAGCCTCTAAACAAGTTCCACTGCAGCGCTCCTGCGGCATTCAGCTTAGCAGTGAAGGCATCATCACCGGCAACATAGTTATATATCGGTATCCCCCAGGTTGCCCTGCTGTAACCTGCGACGTAGACATTGCCTGATCCGTCAATCGTAATAGCATTCCCCCTATCATTAGGTGTTGCCCCCATGAAAGTATGCCACTGCCGTGCCCCATCGGTATCTAATTTGGCAGCAAAGGCGTCTTGACCACCGGCATGGGCATTTATGGGCGTCCCCCAACTTGCTTCGGCATAGCCGGTAATAAAGACGTTACCGGAACCATCAACCGCTATGCCACGACCTTCATCATACCCTGACGCCCCCATAAAAGTGTTCCACTGGAGAGCACCTGTGTTGTTCAGCTTGGCTACAAATACATCACAGTTATTCCAACCGTAATGTGGAGTTAGAGGTACACCCCAGGTCGCATAACTGTACCCGGTAGTATAGATATTGCTCGAACTGTCCAAGGCGATGGCATAGCCTTCCTCTGAAGCTCCGGAGCCCAGGAAGGTGTTCCACTGGAGTTGACCAACATTATTTAATTTGGCCACAAAGGCATCCCAATCGCCTTGATACGCCCTTAGCGGCGCACCCCAGGCTGCCCAGCTCATACCAACAACATATGTATTCCCAAAAGCGTCTGCGACAATGCCTCTGCCGCGATCAATACTTGCCGATCCCATAAAGGTGTTCCACACCAATGAACCGTTGGTCGCCTGAACTTTTGCCACAAAGGCATCAAGGTTCCCCGAATGGGTGATTGTTCCCCCCCAACTTGCGCCACTGGTACCTGCTACATAGACGCCACCAATACCATCCAGGGTAATGGCATGACCATAATCGTCCTCACCGTATACGGTACTTGACGATCCCAGAAAAGTGTTCCACAAGAGGGAGCCGTCGGCATCCAGTTTAGCGACAAAAGCATCCAAACCACCACCATACGCCCTTGCCGGCGTGCCCCAGGTAGCCTCACTGGTGCCAGCCACATAGATATTACCAGCACTGTCCACAGCAATGGCATGGCCAGCATCTGTCCCTGCCGATCCCAAATGGGTATACCACTCAAGAACAGGATCAATCAGCACGGGATAAGATGTATCGTATTGTCCGAGCTCGAAGGTAATGACTTCTTCACCATTTGCAGTTTCGACTCGATTAAAGGCCACCTGAACCGGAATACGGTGAGCATCGATCTGCTGCCAGGCAATCGGAGCTGATTCGCGCATCCAGCCACTCCCATAGTGGATCTGCAGGCTACCATCAGAGGCAATTTTCACCGGTGCATTGTAGCGCAGGCTTATTTGTTCCGGAGCCGCACCGGCTGCTATCCGCCAGGTACTTTCAACAATACCAGCGGTCGTTGCCTCATAAATAAGGTCAACGCCCGGCCATAAATCCCTGTAGCTCACCTGCTTGAGGGGCTGCGTTCCATTCTCACCTTCTGTGGATTGCCCAGCTGTCGGTGCCCCTCCTGTCGTCCCTGCAAACTCGACTTTCAGTACATGATCACCACCTGCAACATAGACACTGTTATGTTCAAATCCAAGCACATGGCCGCTGGCACGAAACTGGAGCAATTCCACCTGGGTTCTCGGCAGAGAAGCCTGGGCAGCATGGAAAGGTATCAGCACTGTAAAAAGAAGCAGCACGAACAAAGTAAGACGACACCTGACTTGATAATGGGGGGGGGACAAACGGCAATCCATAACCTTTTCCTTTATTTTACGGACAGATACATCCATTAATAAGAAATGCCTCGTACTGATAGCATTGAATTCCGAGGAAGATTTATTGAAAAGACAGGTAAACTCAAGGCGTTGGCTCAAAAGCGAGATGAGACGAATTCGCTTTCCAGTGGAAAAGCAGAACTGACAAAAACAGGTATTCCCTTGCCCAACCGGTATTGGATATGCTCTGGATTGCTCTTTGAAGACGAGCGTTACTTTCCTTCTACTGCCACCACTCTCTCAGCACTAAGAAGGCAACAACCACACCTCACTCCACCTCCGACCCAAACCAGCAAAAACATACAATACAACCACCGATACAGCAAGTTAAAAAACATAGCTCCATCAAAGCCTTGAGAAAGAACAGAGTTATTCAATTCCTCTCCTGAAGGTAACCGCAATCACGGCTTGGCCAGACATGGCTGGCCCTGAACGAGTGAGGTGGTATAGAAAAAGTGGAGACAAAATTAAGAGCAGATAGAATACGCTGAAGAAGTGTTCATATGAAAAAGACTAACCGGGAAAGGTATCTGTGTAAGGTTTCCACATCAGCCCTTAAGGGAGAGGCGGCAGCGAAGGGAAGAGAGGGGATAAGGCAATGTTCAACAAACTAGCAAGATGCTGCAAGAGGTCAGCCGTTCTTCAATCACATCATTTGAAAATAGGACTCAACCAGTTGTTCAACCATATCGACATCCTGGAGTCGCATGTCCATCTGTTTTGTGACTCCCAGGAGCTTGCCAAGGGACTCGATACGTTCCAGGAGTACCTGCGATGAGATACCGCTTATTCGGGCATCGAGGAGATCGCCTTTGCACTCCACAGCGAAACCAAGGCGGGTCAACACCTTGGTCAAAAAGAGGATACGCAGCTCACGGCCATCAAAAGCCCCCCCGCCTCCGGCAAAACGCATCGTACAATAACTGGTAGCAAGCTCTGGTTCACAAAGGGCATCCACCACGGTGAAGTGATAGCCAAAACGAATATTCATGTTCAAATAGTCTTTTCCCAGGACGGCATAACTGGCAGAATCCGCACTGCTCTGGAAGGCAAAGGCATCACTCATAGCCAGTCGGTCATAGCCTTTCCAGTCGTAATAGACCTGATCACCCCAGCTGATATCAGAATGACTCAGGCCCTTCCACAGAGCCTGAAAAGGAGTTGAACACACCTGATCAACAGTGAGACTATCAAGACCGGCCGCACTTTTTTCCAGACCGCCATCCACATCCACAAGGTAAACCTCAAAGGGCAAAGAGGTCTGCAACTGTTTCTTTCTCCCTCCCCTGCTCCCCTGCCGCCCACCAATGGAAAACATGGTTTGCACTGCCATTTCATGGGCAAAGCGAATAATGTCGTGGAAGGAACGACAGGATTCAGGGGTAAACTCCTTGGCGTGCGGATCAACAAGTTTCAGGGGAGTGATAAAATCCAGAACAGATCGTAGTTTGCGATAGAAAGGAAGATCCTTCTCACGCTCATATGCCGGAACCGTTTTCTCCAAGGCAATATTTTCGCCGGGATATACCGCCAGGCCATCTGCAGAGACGGTCACCACCTTTCCGTGTTCAAGACAGTTGATATCCTGGCCGACACCAAGCAACAGCGGCACGCCAAACTCTCTGCAGACAGTAGCAAAATGTCCTGCCGCACTGCCCAGTTCTGCCACCACAGCATTGACCTGATGCAGTACACTCACATACCCCGGCAGGGTTTCGCGAATAACCAGGACAGAACCTGGAGTCATTTTTTCCAGGGAATGCTCCGAATCAAGACACCAGGCCTTGCCGCTCCCGACTCCGGATGCAGCCATGACACCGCCACAGAACAGTGGCTCAACAGGACTCTTCATGGATGGTGAAGCTGATCTTTCCTTTGGCCTATAGACCTTTAAAGGCCTGCTTTGGAGGAAGACAAAAAAGCCATCGTCCTCCATGGCCCACTCAATGTCCTGTGCCCTTGCAAAATATCTTTCAATCGCAAGTCCCTTTTCACTGAGGTTGAGCAACTGCGACTCTGTCAATGATTGGTCCTTGCTTTCCCTGCTGCTGGTACTGCAATGGAGGAGACGATTTCTGCTCTTTTCAACAGTAAAAACATCCGGAATCAAGGTTCCGCTGACCACAGAATCTCCCAGGCCCCTTGCCGCATGGACAAACAATTTTTCCTCCTCGACACCTGCAGGATCAGCGGTATAAATCACCCCAGCCGACCGGGCTTCAACCATCTCCAAGACCATCACCGCCATTGGTGTCTCTTCATCACTGAGCCCGCAATGTATCCGATAAGCCAAGGCTTCCGGGCTGTATTTACTGCTGAGAACTTCAAGATATGCAGTGAGAAGGCCCTCCGCTTTCACATTCAGACAGCTCGTATACTGACCTGCAAAGGAACAGTGCCCATCCTCACTGAGCGCACTGGAGCGTACGGCGAGGAGCTGACCTCCCCGCTGTTCTTTCATCAGCCTGGCAAGGGCAATGTGGATACCATTTTCTATATCCTGCGGGACATCAGCCGCCCTGATCAAGGCGACAAGCTTTGCCGAAATCTGCTGTAAGGAGTCGACTGCCTGCAGATCTATTTCGCTGAGCAACACATTAATGTCCGAACGGAGATCGTTGTACTCGATCAGATAGGAAAAGCTATTCGTTGTAATGACAAAACCGGAGGGAATCGTCAGGTCAAGGAAACGGGCCAGCTCGACCAGGTTGGTCGTTTTGGAACCTGCAATTTCAGGAGGAATTGTTTCTTCTGTCAACAAAAGGACAAAGGGAGGCCCAAAACTGAGTGCTGGAGGGGCCATGAGAAAACGGCAATAAAAATCAAACTTGCGAAAATATGCCGCCAAGGTGACAAAAGAGCCGGGCGCCATCTCGCCAAGGCTCCTGACCATCCCTTCTACACTCTCAGCCAAGGCATCATATCTCAAAGCAATTCTGGCAAAGTCCTCCTTCTTCCCCTGATAGTAGAGGCTTTCGAACTCTGCCATCAACTCATGACTGCGACTGTCAAAGGCCAACAGCCTCTGAAAGGCGTCATAGGTTTGCCGCAGTACCGCACCCGGTGCGAAAAACCTGTACGTCCAATATGTAAAAAGATTCATTGACATTGGCTGGCCACTGAGACAATCGAAATCGAGGATGGAGAGACAAGCTCTCCAAATGATATCGTTTCCCATAAAGAATAGCAAGGCATCTCACCGGCGCCATTTGTTTTGCTGGCAGCTCAAGCAACACAGCAAAAGAGGATGGAGAAATTGCTATTGGCCCCGGGAACAAAAATCTGATACCATACCTAAAAGTGCAAAAAAGGTGGCAATCGTGAAAAGATTTTTTAGGTTTTTATGAAAATAACTTCTGGACTGAACAAACAGATCTTTCTGGCCATGGCCGTGGCCGGGCTTTTCCCTCTGTTGGTTATGGCCTTTCAAAATAACTATTTTGCCCGACAAACCATTGAAAATGGTGAGAAAGATCATCTTGCCTTTTCCCTGCGCTCCCGCCAGCTCTGGCTGCGAACCTGGGTGAGTCATACCCGCCAGGATTTTTATCACCTGGCCTTTGATACTGATGCCAGCAAGGACCTGAGGGACGAAGAGATGTTTCTTCAGACGGCCAAGAAACTTTTCAAGGGCCATCTCACCTATCGCTCCATCAGCCTCTATCGACCCGACTGGTCACTGATCATTCGCTATCCCGAAGGCTTCAAGGAGGAGGTGCAATCCCCTTCGAAGGCGTATCGGAAAAAACTCCAGGCTCCAGGTTCACTGTTTGTTGTGGATGAAGACTATCTCAATGTCGGCAAGGAGGTTATCCTGCCGGTGGGTCAGGGAATACTCAACCAGCAAGGCAGGATCGGTGCATTCCTGGTAGCCGAAATCAACCTCAGCCGGTCTCTGAACCGCATTCTGGCTGACAACTCTGATCTCAATTCCGGAGGCAGCTATATTCTGGCCTCAGAGGCAGGAAAAATCCTCTATCGGGCACCACTCTCCGGCAATGAGACTGCGTCAACGGAGTGCACCTGGAACAGTGTCCCCATCCAGGTACTGACCAGTCCTTCCTGGGAAGTACACAAAATCAAGAATTGTTATGAAAATGAGGCCTATTTCATCACTGCTCCCATCCCTGAATTCAAATGGCTGCTCATAAGTCAGTTCGAAACCGGCAGCGCCCTCCAGCAATTTAAAAAATATATCTATTATGGGCTCGTCACGGCCTTTTTTACCTTAATGATCCTTATGCTGCTAGCTCAGAACCTCTCAAGACGTCTCGCCGCCCCTCTTGATGAACTCACCCGAGTTGCCCGACAAATCAGTGTTGGCCAAAACAATGAGCGACTGCCACCCTTTAAGGAAGAATATGTCCAGGAGGTGGGCGTGGCCTTTAACGCCATGATGGATGCTCTGGAGAAACAGCAACAATCCATCATCCAAAGCACCACCCTCAGTACGGTTGGCAAGATGAGTTCAAGCCTGGTACACGAGATGCGCAACCCTCTCTCCTCCATCAAAATCAACCTCCAGGCCATAGCCAGAAAGCTCAAAAAGGACGAGGCCTATAGCGAGATGGCAACTATTTCGCTTATGCAGGTCAGTCGCCTGGAACAGATGTTTAAAGACCTCCTCCAGTTCAGCAAGCCCATTGAGATACACAGGCGACAGATCACTTTTGCCGAGCTCATGGAAGAGACACTGCCCACCGTAACACCTGAGGCAATGAAGAAAAACATTGAACTGCAGGTAAAGGATGGACTCCAGGATCTCCCCTTCCAGGCTGACAAGGAAAGCTCCTGTCGGGCCCTTATTAATCTAGTCCAAAATGCCATCCAGTGGTCTGAACCGGCAAGCATCGTTACCATAAGCGGCGAGCGTCCTCCTGGAAGTGAAGGCGTAACAATCATTCGAGTGGCCGACACAGGACCCGGCCTGCGACCGGAACAGATGGAACGAGTATTTCAGCCCTTTTTCACCACCCGTGACCTGGGCACCGGCCTTGGACTGGCAAATGTAAAAAAAGTTATGGATTACCAGGGTGGATCAGTTCTTGCTAGAAACAACCCCGATGGGGGAGCAAGTTTTTCACTTATCTTTAAGGATTAAGGAATAATGATCAAAATTCTTATCATCGATGATGATCTGGCCCTGGCCAGATCCCTGGAAATTCAACTCAAGGCAGAAAGTCACCTGGTCGCTGTGGCCCATAATGTCTCGGATGGCATGGTCGCGCTGGGAGAGATGGTTCCTGACCTGGTACTCCTGGACCTCAACCTTCCTGATGAACACGGTCTGAAGGCGTTACCGGCTATTCTGAACAATCTGCCTGGCGTGACAGTGGTTATCATGACAGGGAACACGGAGAACAGTGAGGCCGTTGATGCCATGCGTGACGGGGCCTTTGACTATCTGCGCAAACCCTTAGACCTTGACGAACTGTTGCAGATGGCCGTCAAAGTGGAATCATTAAAGAAAAAAAAAAGCTGCAAAGAGGAGACAGAGGAAGAGCCAGCCACCAACGTATTCCCTTTGCAAATGATCGGTTCTGACCGAAAAATCATCAATGTCCACAAGCAGATAGGCCTCCTGGCTCGCAACAAAATAACTGTTTTGATCACCGGCGAATCAGGCACCGGTAAAGAGCTGGTGGCCCGTATTCTCCATGAAGCCTCGGCTCCTGATCAGCCATTCGTGGCCATCAACTGTTCCGCCTTTGTTCCCACCCTCCTTGAAAGCGAACTCTTCGGTTATGAAAAAGGGGCCTTTACCGGTGCGAATCAGGCCAAGGAAGGAAAACTGGAATTTGCTGCTCAGGGGACGGTTTTTCTCGATGAGATAGGGGACATGTCTCTTGATCTGCAGAGCAAACTGCTTCGAGTCCTTCAGGAGGATGAATTTGTCCGGGTGGGAGGGCTCAAGACCCAGACGTTGAGGGCACGGATCGTGGCGGCAACCCACCGTAATCTTGAGAAAATGGTCAGAGAAGCCACATTCCGAAAGGATCTCTTTTACCGGCTCAATGTGGTAAGCATCGAAGTCCCTCCCCTGCGAGAGCGACGGGGCGATATCGACCCTCTGGCATCTCACCTTCTGGCCAAGATTGCCCACAAGATGAAATGTCAACCGCTGCACCTGAGCACTGCCAGCCGTCTGAAGCTCCGAAGCGGCAATTGGCCTGGCAACGTCCGTGAACTCGAAAATACCCTGATTCGGGCCACGGTTCTGGTCCATGGTCAGGAGATCGATGCCGATGACCTGCTCATGCAACAGGAGGACAATCAGGAGCAAGCGCTCAAACCTGTAAGCGGCACCCTGGCTGCCACCGAAAAGATGTATATAAGCCAGGCCCTGGCCGAGCATAACTGGAATATTACCCATACCGCCCTCACCCTCGATGTTTCCCCCACCACCCTCCGAAAAAAAATCACTGATTATCACCTGAAACGGGCTGAATGCTGATGACGTTCTCCCCTTTCCCCTCTATAAAGGCACAGATCTTCTCCCTTGCATTCCTCTTATGGATGCTCTTCCCCTCCCTTCTTTGTGCTATTAATTTGGCAAGTGATAAGGTACAGTTACATGGATTTCTAACCCAGGGATACATGGAGAGCAAAGAGAATAATTTTCTCGGGGATAGCGAAGATGGCACCTTTCGCTTCACTGAAATAGGCCTCAACATCAATGCCCATCTGACAGATAACTTTCGTGTTGGCGGACAGGCCCTGTATTGTCATCTGCCGGCCGACGACAAGGGCAAGGTCCGTGCCGACTGGCTGGTGGCGGAGTATCATATTATCGACCCCTTTGGCCTGCGACTGGGCAAGATCAAAATGCCCATGGGCCTCTACAATATGGAGCGTGATTCCGACTTCCTCCGCCCTCTCATCTTTCTTCCGCAATCCATCTATGACGAAACCCGCCGAGATTCCTGGCAGGCTCATTGGGGGGGGGAAATGTATGGCAATCTGCTCCTGAGCAAATGGGGAGACCTTGATTACCAGCTCTTTGGCGGCCGCATTCAATATGACGATGATTCCCTGGCCACCCTTGCTGGCAGCGAGATTGTCAATCGCTACAACAAGGAAAATTCACTGCATCTCAGTACAGATGATCTGAGCCGACAGAATAATTATGTGTATGGGGCGGCACTGTTTTTCAACCCCTCACTCGAAGGATTGCGCGGTGCCTTGACCTTTCTGGCCCTGGATGACGAGTTGTGGCTCCATGAAACCCTGGTGAACAGCCTGCAGGTCAGAAGCAAACTGGTCGCCTCTGTGGAGTATTCCTGGCAACAGCTCAGTATGGCTGCCGAATACAGTGAAACTGACCGCAGGCAGGAGCAGTTCAATATCGTGACCCTGGATGGCGCCTCCCAAGCCTGGTATCTGCTCCTGAGTTACTCTCCCACAGAGACCTTGACCGTTTCCCTACTCTATGACGAGTACTATCGACTCAAAAACAGCCGTCACGAGCCAGCGGGTCCCATGAACCTCTACCCCTGGCGTAAGGACCTGGGTGTTTCCTTACGCTATGACATTTCTGAAAGCTGGACCTTTAAGGCCGAGTGGCACACCATCGACGGCACGGCCTTCTACATGGGGTATTTCAATCCTCAGGGTGCTGAACGCTACTGGCAGTATGGGGCCCTGAAACTCTCCTTTAATTTTTAGATATGACAATGAATTTAAAAAGGAGAATAGGCGCCCTCGTTCTGGCAATATGGCTCATTGCCGCAGGGGCAGAGGGGGCTGAACCCCTTGCTGGTTTTGTGATGGTGGTCAATGTTCAGAATGAGATCAGCACCATCAGCCGTAAGGAGGTAGAACTCATCTTCCTCAATAAAAAACGAAGCTGGCCCGATGGGACAAAAATAAGCGTCCTGATTAACGAAAATCTCACAGTCGCCGACTCTTTCTGTCAGACGGCCCTGAAAAGATCAGCACATCAATTTCTGATCTTTCGCAAAAAAATGTTATTCCGCGGCCAGGGAATGCCGCCCCCCACCCTCAATACGGACAAAGAGGTGATCGCATTTGTGGTCGGGCATTCGGGGAGTATCAGCTACGTCAGTCCAGAGGCCGTAACGCCGGCAGTGAAGGTTGTCCCGATTACCCAATAGGTCCCGGCATGAATATTCTCCGTAACATTCGCAGTAAAATATGGGCCTGTGGCAGCGTAGCACTCCTCAGTTATCTTACTGCCACCCTGGCTACCACCTGGGTGAATTACGAGACAAAAAGATCCATCATCCATGTGCAACAGATCGACCTACCTCTCTCTTCAAAAGGGGTTCTTGTACACAGCCTCTTTAACACTCAGAGTGAAGAATACGAAAACGGCCTCCTCACCGGCGAACAGGGAGATGTTCAACAGGCCAATATACTCCACGAGCAGATAGCACCCCTCCTGGATGAGCTGGTGCGACTGGTAAATACCAGGCATAATGACCTCTATCCTACTATCATTTCTCTACGGGACGACTACAATAATTACTTCGTCATGGCCTCTCAGTATTATATGGAAGCGGTACAGAAGGGTGATATCTTTGCCTCCCGCAATGAAGTGCATCAACTTGGAAAACTGCAGGCCGACCTTATTACCCAATTCCAAGAGATTACCGGCAAGCTGCAGGAGATGATTGTCACTGATCTTGAGAGAAACAACGACCGTATCGATCGTTACACCCACTTACTCCATATCTTTTTCATCCTCTTTCTCATTCTCACTGTTGTGGTGAGTAACTGGCTAGCCAATAAAGAAATCATTGCCCCTCTGGGGAAGATCAAAACGATGATAAGTGAGTTCAGTCGTGGCCAAACGATCGAAAAGCCACAGAGCAGTGCCAGGGGTGACGAGATCCAGGAACTGGCACGCTCTTTCTGGGAGATGACTCGCGAACTGCGACTCATAACTGTCTCTCGGGACTATGTAGACAACATCATCAACAACATGACAGATTCACTTATTATTTTAAACCCAGACCTGACCATTGAAACAGCCAACCATGCAACGTTGGAGCTCCTTCATTTCTCAAAGGAGGAATTGGCAGGGTGCTCCTTCCTCAATATTTTCAGCCATCCTGAGGAGACCATTATTGATTCCCTCTTTCATGGCTTTCTCGAGGGCAAGGCCGTTACCAATCTTGAGGCCCTTTACATTGGCTACGATGGTCAGGTAATTCCAGTCCTGTTTTCGGCCAGCGCCCTCTACCTCCCCGACGGCAGCCTCCAGGGTATTTCCTGTATGGCCCGCGACATCAGCGAACTCAAAGAACAACGTGATGAGTTGCAATTTCTGGCCAATTTTGACAAACTTACCGGTCTGCCGAACCGTAATCTCTTTTTTGACCGCCTGACCTCGACCATAAACGAGGCCAGACGCTACGGTCATCTCTTTGCCCTGTTCTATCTTGATCTCGACAATTTCAAACCCCTCAATGATACCCATGGCCATGAGGCCGGAGACCTCGCCCTGCAGGAGGTGGCAAGACGCCTGCAGGCGACAGTGCGTGAGTCTGACACTGTCTCCAGACTTGGTGGCGACGAGTTCACCATCATCCTGAACAGGGTTCAAAGCACTCATGACGCCACAAAGGTGGCCACCAAGATCCTGGAGGTCATTGGCAACCCATTCATAATCCATGGAAAAGAGAATTTCCTCAGAGTCAGTATCGGCATCTGTCTCTCCTCCCCGAAGCTCAACTCTGCGGACAAGCTGATAAAAAACGCCGACACAGCCATGTATGCCGCCAAGGCTCAGGGCCGTAACCGTTTCATCTTTTCCTCTCCGGATCAGACATAACGGTTCCAGCTGGCAACACCTTTCCCCAAAAATAACTCTCCATTTTTCCATCCACACTCGCTTCTCTACTCCCGAAATTCACCTTTCAGCCACCTGAGTTGCGAAGCTGTTTTTTTCCCAAAAGCACTGCCCAGTTTCTAGGGAGTTGGTGACCAGTTTCTGGTCACCAACACAATTTTCTCTTTTTTTTCCAGTCAATCCTTTTTTTTAAAAAAAGTTATTAGTGTCATTGCAATGAATTGACGTTTCGCAGACAACAAAGATAGTTGTCTGCGCCCTTCTGGTACGCTCTCTGCATACATAACCCAAACAAAGAGTAGTATGCTTATTAACTTTGAGGGAGGAGACACTATGAAACGAAACAGAAATTTGATGACTGCGGCTGCGGCCCTGAGTCTGGTGAGCGCCGTGGGCGTTGCCCAGGCGGATGTTGTCAAACAATGGGATATGTCCCTGACAGCTGCAGCCCAATCACAACAAGAGATCTCGCTACTATCCGGTATCCCTTATGACGGATTTGACATCTTTAACTATATAGAGCCAGACTCTCTGATGGACCCGAATACCGGCGCCCTTGCCACTGACGGGTTCATGCCCAGTGGCTGGGTCCTGTTTTCCGGGGGAGCGACAAATATCTTCACCGATAGCTCGATGACCGCCAAAAACGGTGCCATGACCTGGAAGGAGAGAGACACCCAAGGACCTGGTATAAGCGTGGTTACCGCTGATGATGTGGATGGCACGAACTGTATCATGTCTGCCGGCTGGGATCCCTACGCCAGCACGGGCTGGGGAACGGACATCAAGCAATGTAGCGATGACTGGCAGTCAAGCAAGCGCTTTAAGCTGGTAAGTTATGTACTGGACGGCCCTGTTGATCTGACCTTTACTGTCAGCGCCACCGGGACCACCGATATCTATCGTATCCTGCAGAAGTATGGCAACCAGACAGGAAATCGAGCCACCGGCTACAGCCAGGAGCTTGGATTTATCGTTGATGGTCAATTCCAGAAGGCCAGCTCCGGCACTGGTATTGCCTTCTGCGGCAAAAACGGTATCCCCTATGACGATACTGCGCCAACTCCCAGTTCGGTTATGAACCAGGGTGAGCTTGATGCCCTCATGGCCCACGGACTCTTTGGTGCCCCTGATAAACATCACACCTCTGCCGGCTATTTCAACCCCTATGTACGCGGGACCTTCGGCCTCCTGGCTGGCGAAACTTCCATCATCACCACCGGCCTTGCTGCAGTCCATCGCGACCTGTTTGGAGAATGGCTGCCATCCAACCAGATGAAGGGTGCCTTCTACTACGATGACGACGGCAACCCATACACCGACAACCTCCTCACCGCCAGCTGCGATGGTGCCTTTGATGAAGAAGCGGCCCTGGCCGGCGACCCCAATGCCGGTTGTGACGGACAATGGGTGACCTACCGCGAGGATTATCAACTCCGTGATGCCGATGGCGACGGTATTGTCAATGAGATTGCCCCTGCCGTGGGCACCGATATTCGTCCTCCCATTCCCGTTGACGATGCCACCATCGCTGCCTGGATAGCCGATCCCATGTGGATACCCGGCTACATCGACGATCTGGCCAATGTCAATATCAATGCCTTCATCTCTGTGGCCAATGCCAATTACTGGCCTACCGCAGATGGAAACGGCAATGCCAGCTTTACCATCAGGATGATACCGACCTTTGATACTGCAGTGGCCCAGGCTGAACCAGGCCTCACCAGCCCTGAAGCATTCGTTGTCAGCATCAATGCTCCGAACACAGTTTACTAAAGTAAAGCGACGATCAGTTGAAACGACGATTATCCTGAATAATGGAGAAATATAATGAAAATAGCAAAAATAATTCTTTTGGCGATGGTTTTCGCCTTGGCATGCACCAGCCTGGGCATGGCAGCCGGCGCAGTGCAGATAAATAAGTCCGTGTATATATCTGCGGACGTTAAAAATACAGTTGACTATGATCTGCAGGCCTCCGTCAAACTGTTAGGCTATGACAATGTCGGCAATGCAGTGGGCCATGTCTGCCGTGAAGTGACCCTGCCGGCAAACGACACCATCACCGTCAACTATCGCTGGCGGGCTCCTGCCTATCAGACTGGTCTCTACTGGTCATCCCAGGTCACAATCGACGGAAACTGCATCAACCATGATGGTGACGACAGTGACAGCGACAGTGACAGCGATGGGGACAGTGACGACAGTGATGATTAACTGAGATCATTCATGAGAGTTCCTTCATACTTACCCCTTTTCGGTCTGCAGTGGCCGGAAAGGGGGCTTCTTATTTTCTCTGTATTGTATGCCAAAGCTTCTTACCCTGAACGTCAAGTGAAAGGAGGGTGCCATGAGTGAACCGAGGAGGAAGATAACACCTTGTCCAGAAAAGAGTGGAGCGTTGACAGCCACTCTTATTTTTGCAGCAGTTGCCTCCCTCTTTATTATTCTGGCAACAGAATTTCCGCAGCTCTATATCCTCGCCACCTATGAGGATCTGCCCGGAGAATGGACCCAGGCCTTCTTCTTTACGGCAACCCTCATCACATCGCTTCTCCTGGCCAGAAAGTCACATCCATACCGCCTCTTTTTTGCCCTCCTGGCCCTGGCCTGTTTCTATGTGGTGGGTGAGGAAATATCCTGGGGCCAGCGCCTGTTTTCCTTTACCAGTCCGGAATTTTTCCAACGCCATAATCTGCAACAGGAATTCAACCTCCACAACTTTCTCACCGGTCCAACGGCCACCTGGCAAAAGAGAGCAATTGAGCTTGGCCTGGTCGCCGCTTTGGTAGGATATGGTCTGCTCTACCCTCTCCTGCAGAGGAATGGCAACAGGCTGGCACGGTGGTTTAAAGAACACGGTCTGCCTGTCCCGCCGCTCTCCCTCAGCCCCTATTTTGTCACAGGAGCACTTTGTGAACTCCGCCTCTTTTCATTTAACGAAGCCGAGATTGCAGAGCTCCTCATTGCCATGGCCCTGGCCTTCCTGACCCTCCACCATTTCCTCCTGACCCAGGAAGACCGGGGCCGTACTCCTCCCTGGCTAGAGGCAACAGCTATGGTCGGAGTCGTTCTGGCCTGTCTGGCTGGAGCAGGCTCCGTAAGCTGGTATTGCTGGACCGCGCCGGAACTGCATAAACAAATGGCAAAGCGCATCACGGCCGGTCAAAAAAAATTTGGCCAACGCTATTATCGTTATGGTGATTGGCAGAATTCGGCCATCCTCTATAAGGCCCTTCTCGTCAAGACTCCTGAAGACAGGGTCCTGTTACGCAGTCTGGCCAGTACGTACAAAGAGATGGGAGACGAGCAGAGCTTTCTTAGCACCAATGTCAAGGCCATTCGCCTGGACATGATACAGTATGGTCGGAATCCTCGCCAGATTGCCGTCAATCTCTCACTCTTTGAGAGCTTTCAGCAAAACGGCAGGCAGGAGAAGGCCCGCTTACATCTGACAAGGGCCATGGAAGAGAGCCGCAACAAGGTCCTGTTGGAGCCCTATAACGCTGGCAGTTTCTACTGGTATGGCAAATGCCTGCAGGCCAAAGGGGAAACAAACGCCGCAAAAGAACAGTTTGCTCGGGCCGTGTCCATGAAACCCACCTCCAAAAGGTATCTCCAGGCCTATCGGAAAAGTCTGCACGAGCTAAACAACAGTTGACAGGATGAATACAAAGCAAAGGGGAACGAGACCAAAATCGGAGTGAACGAAGACTGAACTCCAGCTGTTAACAGATAAACGCCGCAGAAAGACGAAAGATTGTTTTCACAGGTAAGGAACACATCGACGCCGCCCCCCCATAGCCCATTCGGACCTGTTCAGCTCAAGGGCCTCTTCCCCTGAGAATTGGACAAAGCGTTGTATTGAACGAGACCCTGTAAGCCAATAGCTGTTTTTAGCGCAGCATGAACATTACACTTCAGGCTCTCCTCCTCTCCCTTGCTCTACCGCTTACCACAAAAGAAATAACATCCTTCTCTTTGTTAACAAGACAAATGTTGAACATCTTGATATAATTCTTGCAAAGACGGTCGTTGGCAAGAGATACCACAAATGCGAGAACCGAAATGGCTCCTTTTCGCTCTGTGGCCCGCCTGCAAGAACGAGAATCAAGCATTGCCGTGAACGACATGTTATCTAAGCGGTCCCATTGCCACGACGAGGGGAGTCCACGCCAGGAAGGACTGAGCTTCAGCAAAGACCGATCAAAAAACAATGGTGATTCCATGTCTGCACCCGATCAGAAGTCAAAGCCTTCATCACTCTGGATCCGTTTCTTTCCTTTCCTGCTCTGGCTCAAAGGGTATGGCCCCTCTGAATTTCGTAGCGATGGCCTGGCTGGTTTGACCGTTGCCGTGGTCCTCATCCCCCAGGCAATGGCCTATGCCATGCTTGCTGGTCTGCCCCCGGTCTACGGACTCTATGCAGCCACCATAACTCCTGTTATCGGAGCACTCTGGGGGAGCCTGCGACAACTCGCAACCGGCCCTATCGCCATTATGAGCCTCCTGGTATTAACGACCTTAAGCCCATTGGCCGAACCGGGATCAGGAGAATATGTTTCCCTGGCCTTTGTTCTTTCATTCATGGTCGGAGGACTTTACTTTCTTCTTGGGGTCCTGCGGATGGGTCTGATAATGTCCTTTATTTCCCACTCCTCTGTCAAGGGTTTTACCGCCGCCGCAGCCATCATCATCATTTCCACCCAACTCCCGCACTTCCTGGGCATTACCGTTGAAAAACATGAGTATACCCTCCCGATGTTAATCAATATCGTTCGTGAATTGAGACATCTGAATCCATACACATGTGCGCTGGGGATTGTTTCCTTCTCTATTATTTACATCATCAAACGTCTCAGCAAAACCATACCGGCAAGTTTAATCGCACTGGCGACAGCCACTGCGGCATTGATGGTGTTCGGTCTTGAGCAACAGGGTGTTGCCGTCATAGGCGAAATCCCCATTGGTTTGCCGAGCTTCACCCTGCCTCAGCTCACGTTTCCAATGCTCAGTAACCTTGCAGGCCCAACAGTGGTTATAGCCCTGGTCAGCTTTGCAGAAACCTATTCGGTGGGTAAGGCTATCTCCACCCAAAGCAAGCAAAAAGTAGATGTTGATCAGGAGTTTATTGGCCAGGGACTTGCTAATCTCATTGGCTCCTTCTTTCACTGTTATCCGGTCAGCGGATCTTTTTCACGTTCGGCGATCAATTTTGCCGCCGGTGCCAAAACAGGTGTCTCCAGTATTATATCCAGCCTTTTTGTTATTCTCTCCCTGCTTTTTCTGACACCGCTTTTTACCAATATTCCCAAAGCCGCCCTTGCAGCACTTGTTATCAATGCAGTGCTGCTCCTTTTTAACCCCAAAGAGGTTTTTGCCCTTTTAAAGAAAAATCGCCATGATGGTGTCGTTGCCGTCACGGTTTTTAGCATGGGCCTTGTCATCAAGCCCGATTACGCCTTGCTCCTTGGAGTCATGATGTCTCTCATTTTTTTCCTCTGGAAAACCATGCACCCGAGTATTGTCAGGATAACCAGAGATCCGGAGCTGAACATGTTTGTTGATGGTGACCTGAGCAACAAACCTGATTGTCCGCAAATACTGCAGTTACGGATAGACAGTGAGATTTATTTCGGGAATGCCCAGTTTTTGGCGGAACACATCCTTGAACGAGTCAAAGAATCGCCCTCTTCTGTTAAATTTCTCCTGCTTGATTTTCAGGCAGTGAGCTTTATAGACATTACCGGTATTGATGAACTGCGGATACTTATGGACGACATGAAAAGCAGAGGGATTCGACCTGCGTTTATAAATATCACTCCACCCGTGAAGAACGTTTTCATATCTTCCGGTCTTCTGGATGATATTGATCCTGCCCTGATTTTTGACGGCAAGGGCACCGCAACCAACTCTCTTTTTATGCGCATTGATCAGGACTACTGCAAAAACACCTGCCCCAACAGCCTGTTTCTCGAGTGTACCAGTCTAAAATGAAAGGACAGGGTGAATATTATTTTTAATAGAATCAACCAAGGAAGAGTCTATGGATCTTAACCCTCTGTTTGCCCCTGCAAGCCTGGCTGTATGCGGTGTTTCCCTTAGCAATGACAGGCATCCGGCCAATGTAATCTATAATAAAAATCTGCTGCGTTTCCCAGTTACTGTCTATCCCGTAAATCCTCGGGGAGGAACACTCCGGGGGGAAAAGGTTTATACGGCTATTGATCAGATAGAAAACGATATTGATCTGGCGGTAATCGCCCTCCGGGCAGAACTCGTTCCGGAAACACTGCAACAATGCATATCAAAAAAGGTTAAAGGCGCTGTTGTTATATCAGGTGGATTTGCCGAGGCAGGAAGACAGGATCTTCAAGAGCAACTCCTTACCATAGCCACCCGGGCCGATTTTCCCTTTATCGGCCCGAACTGTCTGGGGATATATGCTCCCTCCCAGGTAGATACTTTTTTTCTCCCCAGTGAGCGCATGATCTACCCGGACAAAGGCAACGTGGCCGTAATCAGCCAGAGCGGTGGTATCCTGGTTGATCTTCTGGTAAAATTCGCCGGAGAAGGAATAGGACTCTCTCTGGCCGTCAGTATAGGCAATAAAGCTCTGGTGAAAGAGGAACAACTCCTCCAGTTCCTGGCTAATGATCCAGCAACCTCGGTTATAGCCTTTTACATTGAAGGATTCGGCGAGAATGAGGGCCGCAAGTTTGTAAACGCAGCCCGAAAGTGTCAAAAGCCGGTTATCGTGATGAAGGCGGGCAAAACCCACGGCGGCCAGAGAGCAGTTTCAAGCCATACAGCCTCTTTAGCCGGAGATTACAAGGTGCTCTCCGACATCTTTGCTCAATACGGTATCGTCGAGGCAAAAAACGAACTGGAACTGCTTTCCTTTTGCGAATCCTTAAGCAGCTATCAGAATTCTTCGGCCAAAAAGATCGGTATCATTACCAGCAGCGGTGGACACGGAGCCATGGCAGTTGATGCATGTCTGGCCCACGGCCTGGAGGTGCCGATGTTGCCGGAAGCTGACCAGCACTCGTTACGAGAGTCTCTGTCCCCAAGTATTCGCACCATTGCAGCTCTAGGCAACCCCATCGATCTGACCGGAAGCGCCGTGGAAGATGATTTTGCCACTGCCACATCATCCCTCTTCGAATCAGTACAGGTTGATTGCGTTCTCATCCTCCTCCTCCCCTATCTTCCCGGAATTTCCTCTGATCTCAGCGCCCGCATAAGCCAGCTGGCAAAAAAAGCCGACAAACCGCTCATCGCCTATGTCCCTCATGTGGAGAAGTACCGCATGCTTATTGACGGATTCGAGTTCAACCAGGTACCTGTTTCACCATCAATCGAAGGTGCAGTCTTGATGGTAGAAGCACTGCATAGGAGATCATCATGTTAAGGAACATCAGAGAGATTCTCTCCCTGTCAGCCAGCCAATACGGCTGGGTAATGGAACCAGACGCCAAGGACATTCTCCGACTGGCCGGAATCGATGTCCCTCTCTATCGCTGGGTCAAAACCCCGGATGAGGCGCTGGAGTTCGCCCGAACACAGGGATATCCCTTAGCGATGAAGATTGTTTCCCCTCAAGTGCTGCATAAGTCAGATGTGGGGGGCGTGATTGTCGGAATCAACACCCAGGAAGCATTGCTTGCCGGCTTTGAAAAAATGACCCACTTAACTGGCTTTACCGGCGTACTCCTTGAGGAAATGTGCCAAGGAATTGAACTCATCGTAGGCGCCAAAATCGACTTTCAATTCGGGCCGGTGTGTATGTTGGGTATTGGTGGGGTAAGCGTTGAAATCTATCAGGATACTGTTATTCGCATGGCACCAGTCGAAAAAAAAGATGTCGAATCAATGGTGGCCCATCTCAAGGCACACAGCCTTCTCCAGGGATTTCGGGGCACAAAGCCGATTAATATGGCAGCTCTGAGCCAGCTGCTGATCACCTTTTCCAGTCTGGTGACTGAGTTATCTGATGCTATTGAATCAATCGATCTGAACCCGGTTATCTGTAACGAAGAACGGTGTGTTGCTGCAGATGCGAGGATAATACTGCCCCCGACAAGGAGTTAAGCACCTGTTTCGCCAGCGGTGGCGAAATCATTTTCAGCCTGCCCGGAGTGCGGCTGCATCTGCTTTCCTGGCCTTGCAGGTTGCCGCGTGATGTCGTCTTCTCTAGTGAATTCAAGCAGACAAAAATAATCTTTGGCAGATGTATCAAGAAGGGCTTATAACTCTCAGAGAGTTCGTCTTTTTCTATGAACGGCTGTGTTATGCGATGGAGAAAAATATATAATGATTACAGATAAGGCCTTACTCCTTTCCCTGGTGGTCTTTGCCGGTATTTTTTGTCAATGGCTGGCCTGGCGGGTAAAGCTGCCTGCCATTCTCTTTCTCCTCTGCACCGGCATTCTTGCCGGGCCAGTCTTTGGCTGGCTGGATTCTGATGCCCTCTTTGGCGACCTGCTCTTTCCCTTTATCTCACTTTCTGTTGCCATCATTCTTTTTGAAGGCAGCCTTACCCTCCAGTTTCATCAAATTGCCGGGCTGAGACGGGTAATCCGAAATATGGTATCCGTCGGAGCGCTTCTCACCTGGCTGATCACCACAGTGACGACCCATTACGCCCTGGCCTTTTCCTGGGAGCTTTCCTTTCTTTTTGGTGCCATAACCGTAGTCACCGGACCGACTGTGATCGTACCTCTCCTGCGTACGGTCAGACCAAGTGCAGCGGTGGCCAATATCCTGCGCTGGGAAGGGATCGTGATTGATCCCATCGGTGCCATCCTGGCTGTTTTGGTCTATGAGTTCATTCTCCTGGGTAGCGCTGGCAACGCCATGAGCCATACTTTTTTGGCATTTGCCAAAATGCTTGCCACTGGTCTTGCCCTGGGCTCAGTATCCGCCTATCTCTATGCCACCTTACTTCGCCGCCACTGGTTGCCCGAATTTCTCCACAACGTCAGTACCCTGGCCCTGGTCATCATGGTCTTTTCCCTGTCAAACATCCTCCATCACGAATCAGGACTACTGACAGTAACCATAATGGGCATATGGCTGGCCAACAGCAGGGACGTGCCCATCAATGAAATTATTAATTTTAAAGAGAGCCTCAGTGTTCTCCTGATCTCCGTCCTTTTTATCGTCCTGGCCGCCCGCCTGGATTTCGAAATGATAGTCAAACTCGGCTGGCCAGCACTCTTTGTCTTTCTTTCCATCCAGTTTCTCTCTCGCCCCCTCAGCGTCATCATCTCGTCCTTTGGCTCAAGTCTGAGCTGGCCGGAGCGCCATCTCCTGGCCTGGATCGCTCCCCGAGGTATAGTAGCAGCCGCCATTTCAGCACTTTTCGCCATCAAACTGGAGGAGTCCGGCCATGCTGAGGCATCCCTTCTGGTCCCCTTAACCTTCATGGTGATTATCGGCACCGTGGGACTGCAAAGCACCACTGCCGGTTTTATTGCCAGGTGGCTGGGAGTGGCTGAGCCAGATCCAAAAGGATTTCTCATTATAGGTGCCAATCGCGTTGCCAGGGCGATTGCCCATGCCCTGAAAACGGCGGAATTTCGGGTAGTACTGGTTGATACCAGCTGGGAGAAGATCAGAATGGCACGGATGGAGGGTTTGAATACCTATTATGGCCAGCCCGTTTCCGAACATGCCGATCGCCATCTTGATCTGGTCGGTATCGGCAGGATGCTGGGATTATCCCCTCATGATTCGCTTAACTCATTATCCTGTATGTATTATCGGATGGAACTGGGCTATAATGCTGTTTACGCCCTGCAGACCGAGCAAGAAAAGGATATTGCCGAGGACAGAAAGACCGCCTCGGCCCAGAAATGGGCCACCCTCTTTGGATCCGAGGTGACCTTTTCCTCTTTGGTGGCCGGCCTGCACAAAGACTGGTCTATCCGCAGTACTCTGCTGACAGAAAGTTACACCTATGAAAAATATCTCCGCAACTACCAGGAACGGGCAATTCCCCTCTTTGCTCTCAGTCCCAATGGAACCCTGGAAATTTTCACCGTGGAAAAGCAGCCTCTTCCCGGAGCCGGCTGGACCCTGCTCAGCTTTATAGCTCCGGAAGAAGCAACGGAACCAAGCTCAAAAACAGAGCGCATTAAGGATGCATAATGGCGACAACAAAAAGATATTCACCTGACGAGAGTAAGAATAGTGCTCTGGACAATGCCCTCCATGAACGGGAAATCAGACAGAAAACTTACAGAGAACAGGCCCTGAAAATTTTCCCATGGGTCTGCGGCAAGTGCGGCCGCGAATTTAGTGGTAAGAAAATCCGCGAACTTACCGTCCATCATAAAGACCACAACCATGACAATAATCCACCTGATGGCAGCAACTGGGAACTCTTATGCCTCTACTGCCACGACAATGAACATTCTCGATTTCTTGACGTCGAATGGTGTGCCACTCCACCTCCTGGCAAGACGGATGATCCTGTCGCAACCCATACTCCTTTCTCGGCGCTCAAGGACATGTTGAAAAAAAAATGAATAGCATCGCTGCCCAAAAATGGAGGCAAAGAGAGTGCTGTTGAAGAGTTCCCAGGTTGATTTCAAGAAGAGGGCTCTCTGAAATCATAGGATTGGATATTACAACGTCGCAACAGGCGTTGAAAGGCCTGACGTTCCATGCCGCTGGCCCGGGCTGCAGCAGAGACATTGCCGTTGCTTTTGCTCAGGGCCGTTCTCAAATACTGAGAAGTGAACTGGGTAATTACTTCTTCTTTGGCCTCTTTGTAGGAAAGATCTGGGACAAAAACAGGAACTTCCATTCCTGCCTTCCCTGAACAGCCCTCCTCTAACTCTTCAGGATTGAGCAGGTCACTGGGAGTGATGATATGAGAGGTGGTGAGAAGTACCGCTCGGTTGATACGGTTCTGCAACTCACGGACATTCCCCTTCCACTCCCGGCGCATAAGACATTGCAGGGCTTCCTGGGAAATCTCCATCCCCTGACGCTGATACTCCTCCGCATATTTCTTCAGAAAATTAAGGGCCAGCAGGGGAATATCCTCCCGCATTTCATTCAAACCCGGCATGGTAACGGTCATCACGTTCAAACGATAAAAAAGATCCTCCCGAAATTCCCCCATGGCCATCTTTTTTTCAAGATCCTGATTGGTGGACGCCAGGACGCGGACATCCACCTTGACGGTACTGGTCTGGCCCAGAGGTTGAATCTCCTTTTCCTGAAGTACCCGCAACAACTTAGTTTGCAGGGAAACCGGGATGTCGGCAATCTCATCAAGGAGAATAGTAGAGCCTGCTGCTTCCAGAAAGAGCCCATCCTTGTCGTGATCGGCGCCAGTAAAGGCTCCTTTAGCATAGCCAAAGAGTTCACTTTCCAGAATCTGCTCAGGAAGGGCCGGACAGTTGACCGTGATCATCTTTCTCTTGCCACGGTTACTCATCTTATGAATCGTCCTGGCCGCAACCTCCTTTCCTGTACCCGATTCCCCCCGGATAAGGACAGTCGCATCACTCTGGCCAAGACGGGTCAAAAGCTCTATGGCCTGACACAGGGGGCGACTCTGTCCCACAAATTCAGTGGGCCGGTCAGATTTTTCCAGTTCTTGGTGGAGCTGAAAATTTTCCCGAAGCAGCTGCGTCCGCTCAAAGGCACGAAGAACGACCTGGCTGATTTTCGTGTTATCAAAGGGTTTTTCCATGAAATCATAGGCCCCGTTTTTCAGGGCCATAACCGCCATTTCAATGGTCCCGTAGGCGGTCATGACAACAACACTGATGGTACCATCGACCACCGACACCTTTTCCAGAAGCTGCAGGCCATCCATATCCGGCATGACGATATCGGTAAGAATCACATCAGGACGCCAGGAATCAAGCACAGTTATGGCCTCAAGTCCAGATTGGACGATAGACACCTCGCAACCACAATTCTTGGCAAGAACCTTGCGGAGAAGAATGAGGAGATCCAACTCATCATCCACAATCAGAAGCCGTTTTGGAGAAGTATTCACCATTTTTTCTAAACCCCTTTTCCGTCCCGCATAAGCTGGAAATACTGCTGTACAAAACGACCGGAGACGGTATTGGAAATGGAAAAGTGCAAGGCACCTTGAGGCGGGAAAGAACCGGTCAGGGCAAGGAAGATATCACGAGAAAGCCCGGCCGTTGTCCTGTCAAGGAGAGCCCTTTGGGCACTGTCCCCAACCTGACGGCAGCGCAGTGGGCGTTGACTGCAGATGAGACAGGTTCCTTCTCCAAAAAGCGGGCAAAGATATTCCTGGGTACTCTCTTCACCTTCCCGTGTTCCTGCCTGAAGAGCGAGCTCCAGGACATGGTGACGCTTTTTTTGAGTTAATCTTGAATTCATAACATGACTGACATGGACCGCCTCAACCAACTGCAGCTCAAAAGAATAACGACAGATCGCAACATCAAGGTCTGCAGTCCCTGCCTTCTCCAGAAGTGAGGCGTAATCCTGGAGAAAGGGAATCAAGTTCACAGTTTCGGGATTTTCGATAGTCGCTGCCCGGGCATCCAGTTGCCCCTGCCGCTTACCGTATTTCCTGAGAAGCTTCCACTGACTGTAATTACTAGGATTGGCCCGGGTACCTTTCAATCGCTTTTCCGTATACTTGAGACCAAGCCCACGTCGCAGGAGATAGGCGGAGACAAAGGTGCCAGTACGACCAATGCCGTGACGACAGTGAACGAGGACCTTTTTCTTCAGGTAAAGAGCCTCATCCAGCCACTGCAGGGCCTCTTCCATACGTTCCATATCCGGGGCACACTCATCGGGGATGGGGAGAAAATAGACTTCGAAACCCGATTTTTCTTCAAGCTCATGCAGATCGCAAAACTCTCCACACAGATTGACGATGGATCCGATCCCCTCCTCCTTGATGGAATCAAGTTCTTCATAGGACATCGGGGCAGAGCCAACGGCCAGCTGATTCGTTATCCAAGTAATAATATATGACACTTCTTTCTCTTTTGTTAGTGCCTGTCCGGAACTGGCAATTTTTAGTAACCCACGAAGCCTCCACTTGCCTCGTTGCTCTCAAAATCTATTTTTTTTCATATCAGACTGATGCCTGCAGTTCAATTCTTTGAGCGCCTCAATTGAGGAAAAACTCTCTCACTTCTGGACAGACACTTGTTGGGGAAAGACTCGAGAATTCTCCATTAATCCTTTTATCATTATCTCATTTTTGAGACGCATGTCCATTACTTTTGTCCCCCCCAGGCAACAGCCCTCGACCTGCAGCCCTTGCCAACAGAAGTTTTCAGGCACCCCTGCAGGTTTTCACCGAAACCCACCTAATTATGGTCAGGCAGCAGCATAACGGTCTGAAACAAAGGCAGATCATAGACGACAAGGTTCCTTCCTCCTCCAAAAGAAGAAGAACAGATTGGGAATGCCACAATTTTTTTCTCTTTCAGCCGAAAAATGACCAAAGCCAAAAGCCTTCTCCTTGATTTAACTCCATGGCCCTATAAAAAAGACCTGTAAAGGCCCAATTTCAGCAAATTCGCCATCATTTCAATTTCATTTTTCATTATATCCTGATACAATGGACTAACTGGAAAAAAACATGAGAATGATAATCAATCCCTGACCTTAGCTTTTTGCCAATGCCCATGTCTCTATTCGACCAGACCTCCACATCCTCCGAACTGCAGCAAGAAGTTCTTTCTTCCCTCAGCAGTGCCCCCGGGGACAGTATGGAGCAATTTCAACGCCTGCAACCTCTGTTAAACAAGAAGAAAAACGAAGCCTGCAAAATCATTCTCTACAATCTGATCCAACTGAATTTTACCCCAGAGAATACTCGTGCACACTGGGATGCCATAGTCCAGCATGCCAAGCACCTGCAAACGACCCTCCAACGCAATGTAGGGTTGGCAACTGTAGCTTGCGACTATTTCAGCACAATCAACCCTTGTCTGGACAACCCGAAGCTGATAGAATTCGACAGGCTTGAAGAAACACTGCGCTCTGCCCATCATGATTTCTTGACCGGCTTACTGAGCCGTGGGGCCTTTCAAAATTTATTCGAACAGGAGATTTCCAGAGCCAGCCGGCACGGCCATAACGCCACCCTGGTCTTCCTTGATCTGGATAACTTTAAAGCAATCAATGACACCCATGGTCATCTTCTCGGGGATGAAGTGCTGAAACAGGTGGGAAAAATAATTCTTGAGGCAAAACGGAAGGAAGATATGGCCTGCCGCTTTGGGGGGGATGAATTCCTCATTCTTCTCCCTGAGACCAGTAAATCGATGGCCCAGCGGGTCAGCAAAAAAATCCACAAACAGATCAACAAGCTGACCATTGGCCATGAAGAGCTGCAGATCCAGGTGGCCTGCAGCGGTGGCCTGGCTTCCTTTCCTCTCGACAGCGACACCGGCAAAGGAATGATGGACTGTGCAGACCAGGCCCTGTATCAGGCCAAGAGCACAAGAAAGCATCAACTTATCTCTTATGCCAAAGAAAAACGAACTTCCACCAGAATCGATTTTAAAAAGAGTGTCCGCATTCCTCCCCTGAAAAAACAAGAAAATACAGGCAAAAGCAAGGCCAAAAACATCAGTGAGGGAGGGCTCCTTATCTCCAGTGATACCCCGTACTCGATCGGAACCCATCTGGAGTTGCAGATTCCTCTCCAAGACGCATCTCCTCTTACCGTCACCGGAGCAGTGGTACGGATGGAACAGTTCGGTCCCCTCCGTTTCGATCTGGGCGTAAGCTTTCTCTTCTCCGATGTCACCGCCAGCAAGGCCATAGCCGATTATATCCAGCAAAAACGGGTCGGGAAACAGACTGCCAGACAGATGCTTTAATAAAAAACAGGCAGTTCCAGTCAAAGTCAGGCCGGCACAGACCTCAAGACATACGTAAATGGGGGGCAGCCAACCTCAGAGAAAATACCATTTGGAGTACATTCAATGAATCTTCCAAGGATACCCTCATTCGAACCAGCAAAGGGTGAACATAACAATTTCATACAGTAAGCAACAGATACCAGAGTACCCCATACGGGACAAAACATCTCCTCACTTCACCCTTCTCATCCCTGAGCAACAGAGTGAACCAATGAGCACAACCGTGACCAATCAAGTCAATAACAAAGAAACAAGACAACTCACGGAACTCCTCTCATTACTCCACATCGCCCTGAAAAATATTCGCCTCTACCCGGCCGGACACGATGTGGTAAAGACCCGGACAACAGCCGCCCATCGGTTGCTGACCAGGTTGCTGACGACAAGGAAGATACTCCTCTTCGGCATTGCCAGAGATACGATCACCTTTGAAGAGACCCCTCTTGGCGAAGGCTCAGTGGCCTGCTCTTCTTTGGCGCAAATTCTCAGCCGCCATGAAATCGCCTCCCTCACCTTTTCCTCTGGTGTCAGCCAGCACTCCCTTTTTTTATTTCTCAAGGCTGTCGGGATCTTTCCTGAACACAGAAAAAGTGGCAACAGCCTGGAACAGGAGCTTTCTACCCTTAGTATCTCTCATATTCGAATAGAAACTGTAGATTATAACTATTTTGATCGTATCGAAAACACGCTTTCAGATACGATCAACAACCAGGCCGCTGGAGACACGCAACCAGAGCTCATAACCTGGTTAACTTTCGCCAATAAACTTAACAGCGGTATGCTGGGTCATTCGCACAACTACAAAGTTGTTAACAACAGGAGCAACGAACCTCCTTCTCCCGAAGCGCTTGCAGCGGCCATCAACAGCCAAGCCCACAATCAACCCGAGATCATTCAAGACTATTCCAACCTCCTTGATCAGATGCTGCAACAGTCCCCGCAGCAAAATCGTTCCACCTTTGGGGGAAGAGAACTGAATAACATACTGCTTTCACTCAATCCGAAACTCCGCAGTCAATTCCTCAGCGCAACCCTTGAACGATGCGATCAGAATCGGTCCCATGCCAATCCCGAAAAAATACTGGGAAAGTTCTCCGACAGTCTCGTCCTCGACATGCTGCAACAGGTCAACACAAAGGGCATTACTGTCTCCCCGGCCCTGCTCAATCTGATCGAGAAAATATCCCATATACGCTTCAGTTCCGATACGCCAGCATCATCAACCATGTCCAGGCGGGAAATCAGCAACCTCCTGGAACCGGAAAAATATGCCCAGTATGTTGGTAAAGAATACCACCAGACCCTCCATCGACTCTCAAATACGAAACCGCCCGCCCCCCCCCTCCCTCCTGGCTTCCAATTGGAGCAGCACCTAGCAACCATGGAAGAGGATTATCTGAACAGGCAGATCGTTCGCGCCACTCTCATTTTCATGGAGGACGCGGAAGGGGTTACCGATTACACAGAATTTGCCAACAGGCTCATGGAATTCACCCTTGGACTTCCAGAAACTGGCTCCTTTGATCTTCTTCTCTCCATTGCCAAAAGCCTGAGACGCCATGCCAGTAAAAAAAAGTCTGCCGCCACGAGAGCGGGAGCCACTGCTTACCTCAAGGAGCTTACCGACCCCGATTTCCTCGACCGGGTCCATTCAGCCCTGCAAGGGGCCTCTGATCAGCAAAAACAGACTGCAACAGCCTTCCTGGTCCACCTCGGCCCAGATATCCTTGATCCATTGATCAAAATTTTCTGCATGCAAAAAAATATATCCGAGGATGACCCACTGATCACGATATTCAAAAAATTCAGGGTAGAAACACTGACCAGAGTATTTCGGATGATGCCTCAAGAAAATGCGGCCCGTATCCAAAAGTTTCTTGTTCTTATCCAGTATCTCGGCACCCAGGGAACCGCCCGCCTCTTACACGCACTCCTGGATCACGAAGACCTGACTGTTCGCACCCAGGTCCTCGACATCCTCATTCCCTTAAATGACGAAGAGGCCTTTGTCACCCTGGAATCCATGCTCAACTCAAAAAACAGCCTGCTGGTTGAAGCAGCCATTGAACTCTGTAATATCCACAAACCTGCCGCATGTATTCCAAGTCTTCTCCGACTCCTCGAATATCAGTTTATCAAGGAAACAGCCATTGAAAGAAACAGAAAGCTGTTTTTGGTACTTGGCCGTATCGGGGACAAGAGGGCCTTACCTGCTCTGGAAAAAATAGCCTTTTCAAAATGGCCTTTTCAGCGCCAATTAGTAATCACTATGAAACGCGTCCTCTTTTACTCCCTGAAGGGATATCAACCTGAAGACCGACTCAACCTGGTCCAAAAGGGGATGCAGTTAAAAGATGCAGAAATTCGCAAGATATGCAGTACACTCTAGTGTCTCACCAATACTGCAATGGCGCAGGATTACCTTGAGGCAACACACACTGCAACAACAGAGGATCAAACAGGGAACATGACTCTGCCCAGACAAAAACAAGCCAAACTCCTCGAGCAGAAAATTTTCACTACCCTCTACCTGCTGAGGACGATTATCACCAATACCCGCCTCTATTCCATCAAAAATGAAAAGGTCCAGGAGATGATCAGCAAGGCCTTCACCAGCCTCAGTGAGATTTTGAAGGTCACCAGGGAGTTGACCCTTCTCACCATTGACAACGATCTGATCATCAACAACAAAGCTATCCGGCCCGAAGAGGCTGAACACTTCACCCTCTTCATCACCATTCTCAAACAGAAGGAGATAGGCCATGTCTCCTTCAGAAAAGGGATAACACCCAGAGAACTGATGCAATTTCTCTCCGATCTTTCCTCTCCCCTCAGCAAAACAATATATAACGGCCCAGGCATCTCCTGCGGCAAGCTCGGACTCAAAGAAGACCCCAGAGATACCATCCCCCCCCCGCCCCTGCCCCCTCTCCCTCCTGTAATGGCAGGCCAGGACGGGACAGAAGTGAGAGACCAGGCACTTCTCACCAAGCTACGGTCTCTGTCACACAAACAGCTGAACCTGGCTCAGGAACTCTATTTTTCGGTCAAACAGAAAAAAGACTCTAATCTCCAGGAAGTGCAGGATGCCATGTCTACCTTTATAACCCTCTTCTCCGAGAATCTGAATCCCCTGGCCATGCTGACAACTCTGAAGTCCGGTGATGAATACACCTTCACCCATGTCATCAATGTCTGTATCCTCACCCTGGCCCAGGCAGAATCGCTGGGATTCAAAGGACAGTATCTCTACGACATCGGCATCACAGCCGTACTCCATGACATCGGAAAAGTCTTTATTCCAGATGAGATCTTGAATAAACCGGCAAAGCTGGACCCGAAAGAACGGGAAATCATCGAGACCCATTCCATGAAGGGGGCCGGATACATACTCAACCTCAGCAATGTCCCCAAGCTGGCAGTACTGGCGGCCCTGGAGCATCATATCCGTTTTGACGGCAGCGGCTATCCCAACATCGGGAGGAACTGGAAGACCCACATTATCAGCCAGATGATCTCCATTGCCGACACCTTTGACGCCATGCGCAGCTGCAGACCCTATCACAACCCATCCCCGGAACAAAAAATCAGAGAGGTCCTGATCAGCGAAAAAGGATCAACCTTCAACCCCTTACTGGTAGACAATTTCCTGACCATCCTCAGCAGAAACCAGTCCCAATCTCAATGACTCCGGGCCAGGCCTTCTCTCAGACGCGCCACCAGTTATAAAAGTGATGCACCGGTCCATGCCCGGCACCGATCTTGAATTCAGCGCCCCCTTGCAGAGCCCCATCAATATAGGTTTTGGCCTCTCGCACTGCCGATGCCAAGGCCAGTCCTTTCGCCAGCCAAGCGGCAATGGCCGCTGACGTGGTACAGCCGGTACCGTGATTGTTGGGGGTATCTATGCGGGGACTTTCAAGTTCCAGAATCTCTCCACTCAAACGATCATAGAGAAGATCGACACTGGTGGTATCGGTAAGGGCTCCTCCCTTAAGGAATACCCGGTCACAACCAAGGGCTGCCAGATCCCGGCAGGCTGCAGCCATCTCTGACCGCTGCCTGACATCGCGGCCCAGAAGTACCGATGCCTCTGCCAGGTTGGGAGTGATAACCGTGGCCAGGGGAAAGAGATACTCTTTCAGGGCCTGGACCGCATCGTCGGCAAGCAGTTTGTCCCCACTCCTGGTCACCATCACCGGATCGAGGACAATAAGAGAGCAATTATATCGCTTAAGACATTGGGCCACCGTCCTGATCACCTCAGGAGAGTGGAGCATGCCTATCTTCACCACATCTGTACCGATGTCGGTGAGAACCGCATCGATCTGGAGGGCGATGAATTCCGGAGGAACCGCATGAATACCGGTGACCGTGACCGTATTTTGGGCGGTCAGGGCCGTGATCACTGACATGCCATAGCAGCCAAGGGCCGCAAAGGTTTTCAGATCCGCCTGGATGCCAGCTCCACCGCCGCTGTCAGAACCGGCAATGGTCAAGGCCCTGAAATAGTTCTTCATACCCCTTACTCCTTCTTGGGCAAAAGCCTCTCTATTCTCATTTGCCCTACCAGACATGAATCAAATCCACTGCCTTGACCGATTTATCAATCAACCCATGCTCCAGAGAAAAATCAGCAAAGCGCTGCCAGGCGGCAATATCAGAGTTTCCTGGAGTGGCATAAAAGGGGAGAGTCAAGGAAAAGGCCTCGCTCTCGACACGAGAATCAGCCTCAGGCACAGCCTTGAGATAGGTCTTCAGGGCCTCTTGCGGATGCTCACGCATAAAGGTGGCTGCCGCCTCTACTGCCTGGACAAATCCTTTGATACTCTCTTTTTTCGTCAAAAGGGTCTTGGCCCCACAGACAAAGATCAACTCCTCATAATCGGGGATTCCCCATTTCTCCAACTCAAAATAGCCAGCCTCCAGATTCTCATGGGCCATGGTCACTGTTTCATAGGTCTTAAACGGACCCATCACCGCATCCACATTGCCAGCAACCAATGAGGGCACAATGGTAAAGCCCACATTAATCGCTTCATAGTTCTCCACCCCGTTGATGGTCATAAAGGCCTTGAGCATAACATCCATGAGTCCGGGAACCGTGTAGCCGATCCTCTTTCCCTCCAGATCCTTGGGAGTTTCTATTCCTTTCCCTTTCAGAAAAAGAAGGGTGGTCAAAGGATGTTCCACCAGCCTACCCACCACCTTGAGATCCAGACCGGCCGCCGCGGCAATAATAGTCTGGGGCTCATAGGAGACCGCCATATCCACATTTCCCGAAGCGGCAAGTTTAAGGCCATCCGCGGTCTCAGAGGGAGAAATGATCTCCACTTCCAAGCCCTTTTCCTTAAACAATCCCCTCTCCTGCGCCACATAGATAGGGAGGTGGTCAATATTGGGGAACCAGTCCAGCATAAGGGTCAACTTCTGGGCCGAGGCGGAACTGACCCAAAAAAGGAAGAGACAGACGACAACGATTGGAGACAATTGCTTTTTCATAACGAGATACCCTTTGGTTAGAATTGATTCTTTCCTCACTACTCAATAGTGCCACTGGTTTCAGGAGAAATTTCACACCAAGAAAGCAGGTATATGGTTTTTCCGCCACCAGAGAGCCTACTGCTTATATTTCCAGCGAATACTCTTTTTTTCCAGCCAGCCCACCCCGAACCAGAGCAACAGTCCCATAAGAGACAGCCAGAGGATTAGAGCAAAGACCAGGTCTACTTTTAGACGGGCGTTAGCCTGGATCATCAGGTAACCCAACCCCTTTTGCGCTCCGACCCATTCACCAATGACGGCCCCGATGGTAGCCACCGTCACCCCCACCCGCAGGCCGGCAAAAAAGTGGGGTAAGGCCCAGGGCCAATAGAGCAGGCGCATGGTCTGCCAGAATCCTGCCCCCATGAGACGAAACAGAACTCGATATTCGCGATCACAGCCCTTAAACCCTTCTAAGAGGCTGACAGTTATTGGAAAAAAAATAATAATTGCTGCCATCAGGACCTTACCCGCCATCCCGTATCCCAGCCATACGACCAGCAACGGGGCCAGAGCAAAGACCGGGATGGCCTGGGAGGCCACAAGAAAAGGAGAGAGCGCCCTTTCCAACCAGGGATAGGCAAACATTGACATGGCCAAAGGGATAGCCACGGCCAGGGCCAGACCGATCCCACAAATAATTTCCAGAGCGGTGGTCAGAGCATGGGGTAGGATCAGCGGCGCCTGCAGCAAAGCCGTTCGGGCAATGAGCGAAGGCGGCGGCAGGATAAAAATCGGCACCTCTACAATTCGACAGCTTCCCTCCCACAGACCAAGGAGGAGGAGGAGAATCCCAAGAGCCAGGAGATTAGCCCGCAACATGTTCAATATCTCCCTGTAGCTGTTGCAGAATAGTTTCCTTCATGGCCAGCAGCTCGGGATTGTCAAAGCGCCTGGGTTTATCACCATGGAGGACAATTTTATCTCTGATCGCCATTGGTTTTACACTGAGGAGATAGAGATCATCGGCCAGGAGAAGGGCCTCATCCACATCATGGGTAATCATGACCAGAGTCCGGTCAAACTCACTCTGGAGGAGGACAAGCAGAGACTGCAGACTTTTTCGGGTGATGGCGTCAAGTGCCGAGAGCGGCTCATCAAGGAGGATCAAATCACGATTGAACATAAGCGTTCGTACCAGGGCACAGCGTTGCCGCATCCCTCCAGATACCTGATGCGGCAGGTGCTGTTCATAACCGGACAATCCCAGTCGGGAAAACAATTGCAAGGCTCGAGATCGTGCCTGATGGAGATCCCCTCCTCCTGTCCTGGCTGGGAGGAGACTGTTTTCCAAAAGAGAGAACCAGGGCAAAAGCAGGTCTTTCTGATGCATATAGGCCGCCACTTCCCCGAGATGGCAGACCTCTTCCCCTTGCCAGCGCAGCGCCCCGGCATCGGCAGGTGTCACCCCGGTGAGGACATCGAAAAAGGTACTTTTGCCACAGCCCGACGGACCAATGAGCACAGCAAAACGATTCCGTGTCACTGTAAGATCAAATCCGGAAAAGACAGGCTGCTGATCAAAAACCTTGGTTAACCCGGAGACAGAAAGCATCATCCACACTCAACAGGGGAATATCCCTAATAAAAATCAAAGGAGGTCTTCAATGAAAGGACGCCGGAAAAAAAAAGAAACAGCAACAGACGATGTCGGCTTCCCTTCGCCAGTATGACCTGGATCAGGTTCCAGGGGTCGAAACCTATCAGTTTCCTCTCAGCCGAGACACATCGACTCCCCCAGTCCATAAATTTACACGGCAACAAACGTTGCCAAGAGACAAGCTAACCTGATCCGTCAAATTTTGTCAACAAGGTAGCGGGGGAAAGTTGTCTGTAAAATTCAGCAGGGATAAAGATTCCAAGAAACATTCTTCAGTCAAAAAGGCAGGAGCAAATCCCTAGTCCCTGACAAACGGTTACTCCATAAAAGTGAGGAGTGATTCTTCTTTTCGCAAATCCTGCAGCGAATAGTGTGTTCCTCGCCAGTCAATGCCCTGATTTTTGAGCGTTAGCCAGACAGCCTTTATGACTATGTAGACAACAAAATAGGGGGTAATGAGAAACCAGGGCAATGCCGTGCGACGCACTTTCATCCCGCTGGCATTACAGAAAAAAACTCCGAAACGGCAGGCAACAGTGCATCCAAAAAAGATCCTGGCCGATCCCTCGGCCAAAATCAGCCCCCAGAAGGGAACAATGGTCATCAGCACAATCCCGAAGACACCGACAGCAGCAAAGGAAAGGCGATAGTTATAGAGGGCAAAGATGTTTTTCATCAGGCCCCGAATCATCTCAGCTACCGTCTCATACCAGCGCACCTGGACAAAGTCGCCGCCAAGCAGACAGTCCTGGATCAGTCCCAGCTGTTTGACCTTCTTCCCCAGCATGATATCATCGATGGGATGCATTTTGAGGGCCGCATGCCCTCCCAGTTTCCAGTAAGCATCGCGGCGTATCATATTAAATGCACCCACCCCGATAAAGGCATGGCCTCCAGATTTTCTCACATCCCATGGCCTAAGGAGGAGAAAAAGTCCCCCCAGGGCGTCAACCACCATGGCATTGAGCAAGCCTCCCCGGGCCACATTACGAAAGATCAGGGAAAGATGGTCCAGCCCCTCACCAACAAAATAGGTCACAGCGCGGCTGAGGGTCGTCGATTCCATAACGATGTCGGCATCGGTAAAAAGGAGAATCTCGCCCCGAGCCCGCTTTGCCCCCCAATACAGGGCATGGTTTTTGCCAAGCCATCCCGAAGGAAGTTCTGTTATCTGTTCCACCCGGATTGCCGGGAATTCTTCTCCCAGAGTCTTGAGGAGGGCAGAGGTTCCATCTGTGGAACGATCATCTATAACGATGATCTCGAGCTTCGAGTAATCCTGCTGCAGCAGAGAGCGCAGGGCAGGCTCCAAAGTCGCCTCTTCGTTGCAGGCGGGAACGATGAGGGAGACAAGGGGAGCCGTTGAGGGGACATCCGCCTGCACAGCCCCCAGACTTTTCATCTTCCTGCTCCCCCAGAAGATCTGCAACAGGGTGCCCAGACTCAGCAAAAAGAGGAGAAAGGAAAAGATGGTCACAAAAGACATAAGTTATAGGAAATCACATCCGCCACACACAGAAACCACCTAGGGGTCAGAAAATTTGATAGTAAGATACAAGGGTTATAATACCATTATTATTCTCACATAAAAACTCCTCTCCACAGTTCTTCTATCTATCACTAACGACAAGTAGTGCCCAATTCAACAAAATTCACATTATAGGCCCCAACACAGGTTAATCCAATGCCGGCCACTGCTCCATCCAGCAAAGTAGCTGCTACCTTGGCCTTGGGATCGACGTCCTGGGTTACAATACTTTGCACTCCCTTTAAAGTAGAATTTTTTATCGTTGCTGAGGAGGATACTCCCTCAATCCATACCGCCCTGGTGTACTGCCCCCCTGAAGCAGTTGCAGTCACATTGATCATTATTGGAGAAGAGTTGTTAATGTCCACGGCGTAGGAAGAGCCTGTCCCTGACGCAGTAGTACTCGTCACCTGCACATTGGTCATCGTCGGCGAGGATGAGGTGGTGTTATCCACGCCGCGGGAGACAAAGTCCCCTGAAACAGTAACAGTCATATTCGTCATGGTTGGTGAGGAAGAAGAATTGAGCACACCATAGCAGTACACTCCGGAAACACTGACGGTCACATCTTGAATGACCGGTGAGCTGTTCTCATTCCAGATACCGGATGAATAATTAAAAGGTCCGGTATTTTCTACAGTCAGGTTACTCAGGGTGGCGTGATCGGCTCCGGAGATGATGGCGGCGCTGGCATCAGGCGAATAAGCCATGATTGCACCGGTCAGCTTGGTGCTCTGTTCCCCAGTACCGATAACAGAGACATACTCCTTCATCACCAGAGTCTCCGTCATGGTATATACTCCCGGACCAATCAACACCACATACGGATTAGAAGCGCTGGCATCGGAAATAGAGTTAACCGCCGCCACAGGGTTGGTAAAATCCCCACCCTGCGCGGAAACAGTCACAACATTTGCCAGTTTCTTGGCAGAATTAAGCGGGATAACCACCGTTTTGTTATGGGCACCCGCTAGGAGTCTGTCGGATTTAGAGAATCGTAGCGAAAATTAGAGAAATCGAGACCAGATTTTCATGGATTTGAGGCGAATAGCAGGCCTATTTAACGAAAAGCCATGGAAATATAGGCCGATTTGTCAAATTTGCAGCAGATTTATGTCTAAGTCCGACAGGCTCCTAGCGACCATGAAAAACAAACTGCAAGAAACGTAACAACAGTCATGAACCATTTCATCCTCTTCCCCCCATATAGCTGCTAATAAGAAAATGAGCTGCTTTACCACAACTCTTTAATCGTGTCCTTTGAACAAAGCGCTATTCTGTAACTCTCTGACAAACTATGGACTTGGCTCTGGCTGGCAGAAACTGGACAAAGGCGTAGCCACACCATTATCTGAATTGACACAGGTTAACGTTCCTCCAGAAAGTACGCTCACCACACCGAGAATGGATGACCGCATGACATGAGTTGTCCCTCCGTCAAAAATCATTCCAAAATTATCGCCTTTCAGTGTGCAATTCCGGATAGTCGGGGAACCGTTTATATTGTACACACCACGGCTTTCCGTTCCCCCCGTTGCAATTGCGGTCACGTCACTCATAATCACGGAGGAGCCATCGTTGTACACACCGGTGCAGTGTGTTCCCCCTGATGCGCTGGCCGTCATGTTGGTCATAGTCGGGGAGGATCCTTGATTTCCCACAGCGAAGTTATAGTTTCCCAAGGATGCAATAGCAGTCATATTACTCATGGTAGGAGAAGAGAGGGAAATATTGATCACACCGTGGTTGATATTCCCCCCGGTTGCACTGGCAGTCATGTTAGTCATGGTCGGGGAGGAGGAGACATTGTACACACCATGGCTGTATACTCCCCCATATGCACTGGCAGTCACGTTTTGAATAAGAGGTGAACTGTTCTCATTATAAAGAGCCGATGACATAGTACTCCCACCAGTATTTTCCACAGTGAGATCACTCAGAGTGACGTTATCGGCTCCGGAGACAATGGCGGAACTCGCATCAACATCAAAAGAAATGGTACTGATTGCACCAGTCAGTTTGGTACTCTGCTCCCCCGTCCCCATAACAGAGACGTACTCCTTCATCACCAGAGTCTCGGTCAGAGTGTAGACTCCGGGACCAATCAGCACCACATAAGGATTGGTGGGGCCGGCATCGGTAATGGAGTTCACTGCTGCCACGGGACTCGTGAAGTCACCACCCTGTAAGGAAACGGTCACAACATTTGCCAGTTTCGAGGCAGAATGAAGCGGGATGACCACCACTTTATTATGGGCAGCAGCACTCGATAGTGAAAAACAGACTGTGAGAACCCCAAAAACAGCCATGATCCATTTCATACTCTTCCCCCCATGTGGTTGCATAAAAATAGCCGGGTTGTCTCAACGTGCTGACAACCCGGCTATCTACGAAAGACCCGTGGCTTTCCGTCCCTGCCTTACAACAGGTTTGGCTTTTCCAAGCAACACTATAGGGGAAAAATGGATGGGGTGTCAAGGCGAAAGGCCTGACGGACGTTAGGGGCTGGTGGCTCGCTGAAAAAGACGTACTCTTGTCTTCCCACAAAATGATTGTCGATCAGACCTGACAACCATAAGCGGCCTATTCCCTAACAACCTTCTCTGCTGTGCGCTTAATCTCATTTTTTACGGCCCGCTGATACTTATGTACGGCCCGGTTATGCTCACCCAGGCTCCTCGAAAAATGATGGCTGCCATCATTTTTCGAAACAAAGTAGAGGTATTTACTTTCCGCCGGATGGAGGACCGCAGCCAGGGACTCTGCACCAGGATTGCAGATCGGACCTGTCGGTAATCGATCCAGGGTATAGGTATTATAGGGCGAGGGGGTTTTCAGATGGCTACGGGTCAGATTGCCGGAAAAATCCTCCAGGCCATAGATAACGGTGGGATCAGACTGGAGACGCATCTTGTTTTGCAAACGATTCAAAAAGACGCTTGCTATCAGCGGCCGTTCAGAGGCTTGGCCTGTCTCTTTTTCCACCATGGAGGCGAGTATCAGGACTTCATAGGAAGAGAGTGTGGAGGGAACTGCTGCCTGCAGGTCTTGCCATACGGAAAAAAAACGACGCACCTGCATACGCAGGAGATCTGCAGCACTCTGTCCATTACGGGTCAGGTGATAGGTATCCGGGTAAAGATACCCTTCCAGGCTTGTCCTCGACTCCAGGCCCAGACTTTGCAGAAACTCAGGATCTTTTGCCTGTTGAATAAATTCATCCCGATCGCACCAGCCACCAGAAGCAAAAATCTCTCCGATGTCAGCCATCGTCAGGCCCTCCGGGATGGTAACCGCATGCTGAACCTGGCGGGCACTGGCAAGTTCCCTGAGCAGTTCTCCGGGAGTCTGTCCCTGATGCAGGGCGAATTCACCTGCCTGCAATTTTACAGAAAGGCCTAAATAACGAGCCAGAATCAGCAAGCGGACATCATCCTCAACGAGGCCTCCATCACCAAGAATCTTACTGATCTCTCGAACAGATGATCCTGTGGGGATGACAACTATGACCGTTTCAGTTCTCTCTCCGCCTGCCTTTTGCCAGGCATACGGAAAAAGCCATCCTGCCAGCCCCAGAGCACTTGCCAAAAGAAAAAGGACCACCCCACGAGTGATCCTTTTCAACAACGAGTTTTTCTGGGAGCCCCCTTGTTCGCTCTCTAGTAGCACAGCTATAGGGCTATTTTATGATAAATGAACAACAAAACGGAGGCAACCTGCTCTTTTCTTTATTTCTTTTTCAATGAACCAAAGGCAATTTTTACCACCTCGTCCATATCCTTGACCGGAAAGAACTGCATGTTCTTCCGAATCTCCGCTGGGATTTCCACCAGATCCTTCTTATTCTGGACCGGAATAATGACCTTGTTAATACCGGCACGAACAGCAGCCAATGCCTTTTCCTTGAGTCCACCAATAGGCAGAACTCGGCCACGCAGGGTGATCTCGCCGGTCATGGCCAGACGCTTAGCCACTTTCTTGCAGGTAATAGCAGAATAAATGGCTGTGGCCATGGTAATTCCGGCAGAAGGACCATCTTTGGGGATAGCACCGGCCGGGACATGCACATGGATGTCATGTTTGTCAAAGTAATCCTCTTTTACGCCCAGGTCCTCCAAGCGGCTGCGGCAATAGGTCAGAGCCGCCTGTACAGACTCTTTCATAACATCACCGAGCTGCCCGGTAAGAGTCAACTTGCCCTTTCCAGGCATGATGTTGACCTCGATCTGTAAGATTTCACCTCCAACCTCAGTCCAGGCCAGTCCGGTAACCAGCCCCGGTTGGTACAAAGCATCAAGCTCCGATTCAGGAATAGTCTTGGGTGGTCCCAGATAGCGATCAATGCTATCACGGGTAACGGAATAGGGTCCTTTTCCTCCCTCTGCAATCTTTCGCGCAATCTTTCTACAAATCTTTCCGATTTCCCGCTCCAGATTTCTCAGCCCTGCCTCATGGGTATAATGGGTTACGATATACTCGAGGGTTTCATCTGCCAGACGAATAGACTGGGTTTTAATTCCATTTTGCTTAATCTGCCTGGGAAGCAGGTACTTATGGGCGATAACCACCTTCTCTTCCAGGGTATATCCGGAAAGTTCGATCATTTCCATCCTGTCCAGAAGCGGTCCGGGAATAGTATCTGTCCTGTTTGCCGTGGTGATAAACATGACCTTAGAGAGATCAAAAGGCATATTCATGAAGTGATCGGTAAACTCAAAATTCTGTTCTGGATCGAGGACTTCAAGAAGGGCTGAAGAAGGATCGCCCCGATAATCAGAACCGATTTTATCAATCTCATCCATCATGAAAAGAGGATTGTTGGACCTGACAATCTTCAACCCCTGGATGATTCTGCCCGGCATGGCTCCGATATAGGTGCGGCGATGGCCGCGGATTTCAGCCTCGTCACGCATACCGCCCAGAGAGAGGCGATAGAACTTCCTGCCCATGGCCTTGGCAATAGATTGTCCCAATGAGGTCTTGCCCACACCAGGCGGACCAACAAAACAGAGGATAGGGCCTTTGGTGGAGGGGTTCAGCTTCCGAACAGCCAGATATTCGAGTATACGTTCCTTAACTTTATCAAGCCCGAAGTGATCTGTATCCAATACCTCTTTAGCCACCTTCAGATCCAGGCGATCTTTGGTGCTCTTTTTCCAGGGCACATCCAGAATCCAATCAATATAGGTGCGGATAATAGTGGCCTCGGAGGAGTCAGGATGCATCATCTCCATGCGGCTCACCTGTTTCCTGGCCTCTTTGCGCACGGATTTGGGCATTTTGGTCTTTTTCAGCTTGCGCATCAGATCATCAATTTCCTGACCGCGCTCGTCGCCGTCACCAAGCTCTTTCTGCAGGGCATGCAGTTGCTCACGCAGGAAGTACTCGCGCTGAGACTTGCTCATCTCTTCCTTGGCGTCCGACTGAATTTTGGCCTGGACGGTGGACACCTCAAGCTCCTTGGTCAACAGTTCGTTCACCAGTTTCAGCCGCTTAGCCGGATCAAGTTGTTCCAGAATGGACTGAGATTCGGTGATTTTTAAGCGCAGGTTGGAACCCACCAGATCAGCCAACCTCCCTGGTTCCTCGATATTATTGATAATCATCATCAAGTCGGCCGAGAGGATGCCGCGCAGGGACATGATTTTCTCCGTCTGCTCGCGCACAGCGCGCATCAGGGCCTCTGTCTCCACGTTGACGTCCTCTATTTCAACTTCCGGCAGGACATCTATCTTGACCTGAAAATGGGGATCTGTGCTCACATATTCCTTGATCTTCGCCTTGGCAACAGCCTGGACTAAGACCTTAAGCCGGCCATCGGGAAGTTTCAGAGTCCGCATCACCATGCATACCATGCCGATATCATACAGATCTTCCGGCTTTGGATTGTCACGGGTGGCATCTTTCTGGGTGACCAGCATGAGCAGCTTATCACCTTCCTGGGAAGCATTTACGGCATTCACTGAACTGGGACGGCCGACAAAAAGAGGAATAATCATATAGTTAAAAACAACTACATCACGCACGGCCATCATCGGCAGTTCATCAGGGATGACCATATTCTCATGATTGGTAAAATCATCCATTCCGATGGATAACGAATCATTAAATTCCACAACGACCTCCTAGTATAGAGAAAAACAGAATATGCAAACCCTGCCTCTCAGCGTCATCTGGTGAATCGTGCAACCAGAATTTTTTTTATAAAGAACTTGAATTATCAAAATATCGCAAAAACTTAAACACTGCCCATATTGAAGTCAAGCAGCCAATCACGTCCTGGCCTTTTTCCTCCCTTTTTTCTTGTATATTTTTTCATTTTCCACCATACTATGGGCTCCCTGTGCATACTGTTTACAAAATTTATTTTTCTCATCCAGGCGAGCAACATGCTGACCACACAATCTTTTTTTGACCTGTCCCTGTTTCCACACGCCTCCCTCTTCGCCCAAGAAAAGCCGGTATGGGAGGCACTGAACACCTTAAAAACATACATGGATACCCACAGCTATCCAGTACTGGCCAGCCCCCTGATTCCCGACAGCACCCCCTTGCCAGTGACCGTCATTCTCTATGGCGGAGACATTCTCTCCTCTGTAGGATATACCATCAAGTTCGGCGACACGACAAAAGAGGGTTTAACGGTCAAAATGGGTAACCAGGTTCTGACAGGGGCCTCAGTTCTTATGGCAGGAGCCATTCTCGTTGGCAACAGGATAGAAATCGGCCACGGAGTTCTCGTGGAAGGGGGAGCCTTGATCAAATCACCAGCCATCATCGGGGACTGCACAGAGGTACGACAGGGAGCCTACATCCGGGGCTACTGCCTTACAGGAAAACGCTGTGTTATCGGACACACCACCGAGGTGAAACACTCCATATTTCTCAATGATGCCAAGGCCGGTCATTTTGCCTATCTTGGGGATTCCATCCTCGGTCAGAATGCCAATCTCGGTGCCGGAACCAAATTTGCCAACCTCAAATTCCTTGGCGACACAGTATCCATTCGCACTGAAAAGGGCCTCATCGATACCGGCCGCAGAAAATTTGGTGCCATCCTCGGAGATCAGGCACAGACAGGCTGCAACTCTGTCACCAACCCCGGAACCATAATCGGCAAAGGGGGCATCCTGATGCCCAACACCACTGCCCCCTCTGGTTATCACCCGCCACAAACAATTATTCGTTAGGCCTGTCCACAAATGTCCCTCCCCCCCTCACTCTCGGAGTCTATACTTCCCTCGTCACCTTTTTACGTGTTAATCCTCTAAATAGCAAGGAGATACAGCCCGGAGGTACGTGTACCGGCAGTGTGGCTGATTCCTTCGGACACCTGCGCTTCCATTCATTGAGGGCCTTGCCTTGAGGATAAAGCTCTCCCTTTGGTAGACAGCATGCCGTCTTTGCTGGCAATTCTCTGTTTATTCAACACATCCGGACTTCGCTGTTCAAGGCCCATATTTTCCTGCCGTCGTTTCTCTTCTCACCACGAACTGACTACCCATACGTATTGGGGGAGGGGATCACCCCTCAGACCTCATGAGATTTTTCATTTTTCCCTTTTTTTTCCCCTTGCTTTTGTGCATTATGTCATTATATTTTGTGCATTGACACGATATGCGTGTCTCTGTTCTCTCCCCTTACTGTGAGGAAGCATCTATGAAAATAGCAATCTCAGCAACAGACAACACGACAAACTCCATGGTTGACCCACGTTTTGGCAGAGCCGCATGGCTTCTTATCATAGACACCAACACCGGCGAGCTGATCGAGGCCATAGACAATTCCCAAGGCCGAGAAGCTGCACATGGCGCAGGGATCAGCGCTGCAGCCCTGATCGCCGATAAAGGAGTCGAAGCAGTGCTCACCGGAAGAGTCGGCCCAAAGGCTCTTCCTATTATAGAAAAGGCAGGCATCAAAATGGTCAATGATGTAAGCGGTAGCGTTCAGGACGCTCTTGCCAGATATACTGGCACAACAGGCGAACCTGTTTCGCCAGTATTCAACAACAAAGCTGAAACCGCAGCCCCAGGAACCCCAGGAACAGCAAGAGCAGGAGGATGCGGTTGTGGCAAAGGTCAGGGCAGAGGAATGGGAGGAGGCCAGGGCCAGGGTGGTGGTCAATGTCGAAGAAAATAGAAAGCCCCCAAAAGGCCTGACAGTTCACTCCAGACATCAATTTTGGCAACCGATAAGGCTCTAAGCAGGTACCTGCACCTCAGGTCAACGGGAAACGACATGAGTGCGCTCGGTGATTGTGCACCTGAGTCTACCCGCCTCCTCTAGGGGTAAATCCAAAATAAACAGAACTGAGGTGCAGGTAACCTCTCAGCGGAGAAGATGAATATGCAGATTGCAGTTGCCAGCGGCAAGGGCGGGAGTGGAAAAACAACCATTTCTACCAGCCTTGCCCTCTGTGCGGAAGAACCTGTGCAGTACTCTTACCGAAAACCACTGCGGCTCCTGGTATATCTCAGACGCCGACTACGGCCCGCTGGTTCACGCCCAACTCTTTGCCGGAGAAGAAAACTCCGGCAAACTGGTCTCCCACATCAAACAGCAGGCTCGGCAACTGGCCGAATCGACCATGACAGAACTCATCCTCATTGACGGAGCGCCGGGCGTGGGCTGCCCGGTCATCGCCTCTCTTGCCAATGTGGACATGACACTCATCGCCACCGAACCCAGTCAGTCAGGCCAACATGATCTGGAGCGGGTCCTTGACCTGGCCGAGCACTTCAAGGTTCCCGCCATGGTCTGCATCAACAAATGGGACCTCCACCCTGAAATGAGCGCAGAAATTGAAACGGTCTGTAAGAATCGGAATGTGGAAGTCCTGGGAAGAATCCCCTTTGATCCGATGGTGGTCGCCTGCCAAATTCAAGGAGTTCCAGTAACCGATAGCGACATCAGCCTGGCAGCCTATTCCATCCGAAGTCTGTGGTATACATTAGAAAAGAAATTTTAAAAGATGTTTCAACTTTCAATTTCCATGTACCAGGTTTAAGTGGTAAAATACTCTCATAAAATTCGGATATAAAAAACCAATTTTGAGAGATATTCTATGACTATCATCAACAGCCAGGACTTTATCAGCTCCATTGCCGACAGTCTCCAATATATTTCCTACACCCACCCCCGCGACTTTATCCTGGCCTTGAACCGGGCCTATCAACGCGAGGAAAACCAGGCATCCAAAGATGCCATGGCCCAGATCCTCATTAATTCCCGAATGGCAGCCATGGGACAGCGTCCCATCTGCCAGGACACCGGCATTGTCACCGTCTTTCTCAAGGTTGGCATGAACTGCCGCTTTGATACCAGTCGAGATATCCAGGAACTGGTAGACGAGGGAGTACGCCAGGCCTATCTCAATCCAGACAACCCCTTACGGGCCTCGGTGGTTGCCGATCCGGCCGGAAAACGGCTCAACACCCGTGACAACACCCCGGCAGTCATTTACACCGAGTTGGTCACCGGCAATTCCATTGACATTCGCATTGCCGCCAAGGGCGGCGGTTCGGAAAACAAGAGCCATTTTGTGACCCTCAACCCCAGCGATTCCATTGTCGACTGGGTGGTACGCACCGTTCCCAGCATGGGGGCGGGTTGGTGTCCTCCGGGAATTCTCGGCATCGGAATCGGGGGCACAGTGGACAAGGCCATGGTCCTTGCCAAGGAATCGCTGATGGAACCGATTAATATCCAGGAACTGATGGCCAGAGGCCCCGCCAACAGGGTAGAAGAGCTGCGCCTGGAAATCTATGAAAAGGTCAACGAACTTGGAATTGGGGCCCAGGGCCTGGGTGGCCTGACCACAGCTCTGGATGTCAAAATCCTTGACTGCCCAACCCATGCCGCCTCCCTCCCCGTAGCCATGATCCCCAACTGTGCGGCCACCCGTCACATTCACTTCACCTTGGATGGCAGTGGACCTGCGCAGTTTGCCCCGCCTCGTCTGGAAGACTGGCCGGAGATCAAATGGGAAGCCGGCAAGGGCGTCAAACGAGTTCAACTCGACGGCATCACCTTTAAAGAGACTGCTTCCTGGCGGCCAGGCGAGACTCTGCTCCTCAACGGGACAATTCTCACCGGCCGCGATGCCGCCCATCGCAGGATACAGAGCCTGCTCAACACAGGGAAGCCTCTTCCTGATGGTGTTGATTTTACAGGGAAATTTATCTACTATGTGGGCCCGGTGGATCCCATTGCCGGCGAGGCCGTGGGACCGGCCGGCCCCACCACCTCCACCCGTATGGACAAGTACACGGAGATGATGCTCAGCCAGACCGGCCTCATGGGTATGATCGGCAAATCGGAACGAGGAGATGCGACCATCGATTCCATCCGCCGCCATGGTGCCGTTTATCTCATGGCCGTGGGCGGGGCTGCCTACCTGGTATCCAAGTCCATCAAAAAAGCCAGGGTCGTGGCCTTCGAAGATCTGGGGATGGAGGCCATCTACGAATTTGAAGTCCAGGATATGCCGGTAACAGTCGCAGTTGACAGTCGTGGCGAATCTGTCCACAAAACAGGGCCAGCCCTCTGGAGCCAGAAAATAAGGGACTACAGAGAACGTACGTGACAATTGACAAGCATTTCCTTTCATTGTTGACAGTCCGAACTCCAGAGTTAATTGATTATTGAACATGCGACCTATTGAACACGCATTTTTTTACATTTTTATATTTTTTTTCCTCAGTTAGCCAGGCCGGGAAAAAGTAATTGTAGCTCGAATCAAGGTATCGCCAGGGACATCATGATAAAAACACACAAAATTTGTTGGTTCAGGGGAAATGTATTTTCCACTCTGATATGGACAGCTCTTCTTGTACTCTCTACCAGTTGCAATCAGAGTATGGCCAGTACGCTTCGCATAGATACTGGTTTTACTCCTACTTTTACTGATAATTTCCAAGGAGATTTTGTTTATATCAATGGCATCCGGGAACAAAAAGATGGGAAAGTCCTGGTCGCCGGCTGGTTTGACAATGTTAATGGCACCAGTCGCCGCAGCATTGCCCGACTCAACGGCAATGGTTCCTTGGATTTAAGCTACAACCCAGGAAGCGGTGTCGACAATGAGATCAAAACTATCGGCCTGCAGGCAGATGATCGGGCAATCCTGGCCGGTTATTTTGATAGCGTAAACAGTGTCAGCAAAAAAAATCTGGCCAGACTCAATCTTGACGGTTCCCTTGACACCTCTTTCACTGCCCGGGCCGACTCACCGATCTGGGCCATGGATATTTCCGACGACATCATTATCATTGGCGGCCAGTTTTCGGAAGTTAATGCTTTCGGACGGGAAAATGTAGCTCGCTTAAATGCTAATGGCAGTCTTGACAGCACCTTTAATCCTTACGCGGGTGTAACCTCTGGAGGCGGCACTCATTGGGTCCGCGCCGTGGCCACCATCCCCACCATTATCGATATCGTTGGCACGCGAGCCGACAAGGTCCTGGTGGGAGGCGATTTCACCGCATTTAATTACGCTCCCTACAACAGACTGGTCCGCCTGACCAACACCGGTGCCGTGGACACCTCCTTTAACATAGGTTCCGGCTTTAACGATTACAGCGTGGTAACCTCCCTGGCCGTGCAGCCCGATGGCAACTATCTGGTGGGCGGAACCTTTACCAGTTTTAACGGAACGCCCCGTTATAGAATTGCCCGCCTCCTCAGCACAGGCGCCTTAGATACCTCCTTTAACTGCGTGGTCAACGGTGGCTATGGAGAGGTTGACTCCATAGCCCTGCAGGAGGACGGCAGGATTGTTATCGGCGGCAATTTTACCACGGTAAACGGGATGGCCAGAATGAATGTGGCCCGCCTGAACCCTGACGGCAGCCTCGACATGGAGTTCAATCCCGGTGCCGGTACTGACGCCACCGTGAAAACAGCTATCTCCACAGGCCAGGGTCAGATTCTCCTTGGCGGCTTTTTCACTTTGGTAAACGGTGAAAGTCGTGCCCATGTGGCCCGCTTCAACGGCGATCCATCCATGGCCGGCGGAGCTGCCAATCCTTACACCGTCTTTGCAGGGGGTAAGGATGACTGGAACCTGAATCCGTGAGGCATCCCGGATTCCCCCTTAAAAATTCGAAACCGCGAAAAATTTACAGTACCGAACCTGCCAGAATTTATTCATTGCTGACGTATTGTTGACGAATTGGGACATCGT